>Ga0163215_100374_pt1 | contig 84238 bp, 93 predicted proteins | sample SynspAceP_FD_185934 | JGI IMG/M metagenome (GOLD analysis project Ga0163215, IMG submission 185934) | Saline lake microbial communities from Ace Lake in Antarctica - Synechococcus sp. Ace-P (Hybrid Assembly) | ecosystem: Environmental > Aquatic > Non-marine Saline and Alkaline > Saline | place... | reverse complement strand
ATTGAGACCTCAGCAAATCTATCGTCATGGAAATCAACTCCCGGGTTTGTTTGACGGTCTGAAGGTTGGCTTCATACGACCGGTTGGCTTCGCGCATGTCAGCCAGTTCAATCAGAACATTGACGTTGGGCAATTTGACCATTCCCTTGCTGTCAGCCGCCGGATTTCCCGGGTCATACTCGATGACAAACTCACCCGGATCGTTATCGATCTTGGCGACTTCGGCGCGCGAGGCGCCGATGGAACGGTCTAGTTCCCAAGAGAAACTGATTGTCTTGCGGCGATAAGCATCCGCTCCGGGCGTGTCGCCGGTCGATTGGGCATTGGCCAGGTTTTCGGACAGAATGCGCATCCGGGTTTCCTGAACGTTCAGGCCGGATGAGGCGATGCGCGAAGCCAGTGAAAGTGGATCAACCGGCATGCTCAGCGCCTCACTGTCAGGAGCATCATGCGGTGAAAGGCTTTCACCATTCCTGTATTGAGTTCGTACATACGCTTGATCTCTCCGGTCTTGCTCATTTCCTCAGGCAGATTGACTGAGTTTCCGGAAGGCTGAACGTCCACATCGCCGAAGCTGTTGCTGCGAACAGCGCCGCGCAACAGATCTTCCTGGATGTGGCCGGGTTGGGTTGCAGCCATGCGCACCTGGGGTTGGGTCTGATCGAGCACGGCTTCGAAAGCCGCCACATCCCGCGTCGCGTAACCAGGCGTATTGGCGTTCGCAATGTTACCGGCAACAACGCTTTGGCGTACTGTAAGCCAGTGCGATTGCTTGGATGCCAGTTCGAAAAGCTGAATCGGCTGCATGGAATTTCCCTGTCCTTAACAAGCTCAAAGATTATGCAGTTAATCTTGTGCGTGCCTTACGACAGATGTTCCGGACGCGGGGCTTGGGCCCATGACCCACTATTTGCTCCACACCCGGCATATTTACTTGCAAAATTGATAGTCTTGATCTGATTTAGTTGTCCGGATCGAGCAGGCGAGTCGAAGAGAGACAACAGTTTTTAACAAAGGGGGGAAATGACAGAGACAGCTCAACACCCTTGGAGTGTAAAGTGCCTTGGCCAAGCTGTGTGGACAGCACACGTGACCGGGCCTGTATCCAGCAAATCACCAAATTGCTGGTTCCCCGAGCATTTCAGCCGGAGATACAGGAACATGATCTGATACAGCAGAAAGCGCGTGCATTCGCACACCCGCTCAACGCTGTATGACTTCACCATTGGAGGTAATGATCACCCACTGCCCATCGCGTCGCTCAAGGGTGGCAAGACGGGAATTGTCTGGCAGCACCGAGCCAATTCGAACAATATACATTCCCGATTTGTCTTCGATGAGCGCCCGCCCATTGGCAACATGCAGCAGCTTGTAACGCGGCTTACCTGGGAAACTCTGGTTTGGATCGACCGTGTTTACCGATGATGCCGCATTCGCCTCGTCACCCGAACCGGATACCGTCGCAGTGATAATCGGATCAAATGCCGAAGGTTCCGTCGCTCCGTCTTTTTCATCCGGAATGGCAAGCGGCGAAGTATTCACCGCAGAACGCCTCTCTATTCCCGGCAAATCCCCGGCTTCGTTGTAACCCATCGGAGCAATACCGAAACTTTCCTGATTGAAAAAGACATACCACGGAAAGAATGCCGCGGCCGTTGCCAGCACAAAACCACTGATCGCCAGCACACGATCCCCGGTTCGTCTGGGGATCGAATTGCGGGGCGGAGTTTCCTTATCATTCTCAATGCTTTCGATCGCAGCGTTAACGGCATCGGTCACGGTCTCGTCCTTTCCTTGGTGGGCGATGAAGCGGGCAGGCCCGCCGCAACCTTCATTGCATCCGCGAGTTCGGCAAAAGCGTCAGCACTTGGCGGTTGTTCAGGTGTCTGACGCAAAATCTCGTAAATCACCGGGGTCTGCTTGATCGCCATTTCCAGTTCGGCGTCGGACCCAGCGCGATAGCCACCGATCAACCGCAAATCGCGGGTTTCCTCGTAACGGTGGATAAGGGCTTTCAGGCGCATCACCAGTTTTTCCTCGTCACCGCGCCAAGCCTTCCGGGCCAAACGGGAAATCGAGGTCAACGGATTGACTGGCGGGTACCTGCCCTCGTCCGCGAGCGCACGGTCGAGCACCAGGTGGCCATCGAGAATGCCTCGGGCAGAATCGGCCACCGGGTCATTGTGATTGTCGCCGTCCACCAGGATCGAGACAATGGCGGTGATTGCGCCGGCACCTTCCGGGCCAGGTCCGGCTCGCTCAAGCAAGCCGGGCAAGGCGGTAAAAACGGACGCCGGATAACCACGCGCAACCGGAGGCTCGCCTGCCGCCATACCAATCTCGCGCAAGGCATGCGCAAACCGGGTCAAGCTATCGACGATCAGCAACACGTTTTCGCCGGCATCGCGGAAATGTTCGGCTATGGCCATGGCAGTCAGCGGCGCGAGTTTGCGCTGCATCGGGCTTTCGTCACTGGTGGCAACCACCGCGACGGTCTTTGCCATGTTGGGGCCGAGCGTATCCTCGATGAATTCGCGGACTTCGCGACCACGCTCGCCAACCAGCGCGACAACGGCGCGGTCAAAATCCGCAGCCTTGGCAAACATCGACAACAATGTGGATTTTCCGACGCCTGACCCGGCAAAGACACCAAGACGTTGCCCCTGACACATCGGCGTAAAGACATCAACGACGCGGATCCCGGTTCTGATCGGCTTGTCGACCCTTTGGCGCAACATGGATGCCGGCGGCGCGCCGGTTACCAAGCGAGGCTTCGACCCCTGCGGCAGCGGACCGAAACCGTCCACCGGCTCACCAAGTGCATTGATCGTCCGGCCACACCAGCTCTTGTCAGGTGACAGGCGGAACGGTCCACGACGCCAGACCCGCTCACCAATGTTGGCCTGGGATGCACCATCCACCGGACACGCGATCAATTCATCCGGACCAAGACTTACCACTTCAGCCAGCTTGACTGCCTCGCCGTGGCGAAAGGTAAGAAAATCTCCGATCCTAACGTGACGCGATAATCCGGTGATGACAAAACGGCCGGGCGCCACAGCGGTGACTGTGCCAGAAATATCGTAAGCGCCTTCCGGTTTGGAAAACATGCGGACGCTATCGGCAAGCTTGGCCAGACCTGAGCGCCCGCTCATGGTGCGCACGTCCCCGACACAGAACTGAGACTATCCGGCAGACCCGGCATCATTGTCATCTTCCGCTACCCAGAGTGCGAATTGCTTCCTTGAACGTCTCTTCGGTCGCCTTCGTCATTGACGCGGCGTTTTCAAATGCGCGCGAAATCATGATCAGGCGGCTCATTTCGGCCATCGCATTGACGTTTGAATTTTCAATATAACCCTGCACAAGACCAGCATTGGCAACGTCAACCATCGGCTCAGGCTGTACTACGGGCACGATGCCAAGCGAGGCTTTGCGTGTGAAGCCTTGAGACAGGTCTGCTTGAAACATACCAATGGCCCCACGTCTGAAACCCTCCTGGGTCAAACCGCCGTCGCGCCCGGCCTTGGGCGCCTCGGCTTCAGGATCCAGCTGGATTGGCGCTTCACCCGGATCAAGAACCGGGTGGCCATCGATATTGACCAGTTGGCCCTGGTCCGTGAGAGTGAAACGACCGTCACGGGTCAGCATTTTCCCCGTCGGCGTTTCGATCATGAACCAGGCATCACCTCGAATCGCAAAATCAAACGGGCTGCCGGTTGTCTTGAGGCCACCGTTTGCCGTGGTCAGATAATCCTGGCCTTGGTCAACAAAGGAAACATCGGTCGAGCCTGTGTTGGCCATGACCTCGTTGAATTTGACCTCTGTGGCCCGGAAACCTGTCGTGTTCGCGTTGGCGACGTTGTCAGCCAAAGTGGTCAGACGGCGCTCAAGTGCAATCTGCGATGAAAGTGAAACATAAAGCGAACCCTGCATCAGCGGCCCCCGAGTTTGAGATTGTTGATGGAGAGCATCAGCTCCGGGGTGATCCCGAAACCGGTGGAAGACCCGAGCAGCAAGCTCGAGTCAGCAGATCCATACGATGGATTGTCGAGTTCCCAGAGAGCCGTGAACCGCTGCATGAAGGTGTTAAGCTTTTCCGGATCCTTAAAATCATCAAGATCGAGACGCGAATTGAGCATGTCCGCCTGCTTGTCGATGTCGGAAGCGGCGATTTCTTCCGGAATTCCGAGTACTGTCCGCACCACATCGTACAGAGCCGTGTCGGCGAGAATGCCGTAGGCAGAATCGATATCCGGCGCAGTTCGCTGGAAATACAGCGCCAGGCGCACACCGGTGTTGTCCTCACCGACCTCCTCTTCCAGCGACAACCTTAGGTATTTGTCGACTGTTCCCTGCTGCGCTTTGGTGAAGATGGTCGCCGTCTCACCTTGCGCCGCAAAATTGTAGGTCTCAGCGAAATCCTTGTATTTGGAGTCTGCAAGCTGATTGGCAAAAGCGTCGTCGTTGTCGATGCCTTCGGTCAGCACCTTGCGCATAAACGCCTTGGCATAATTCATGTCTTCAAGACCATGAGCTTTCATCGCGTAGTCGAACAAGCGCGTGTCGGCCATGAATTCGTCTATGGATTTGATCTCGGAAATCCGCTCGAGATAATATTCGCTTTCCCGGGCAACCAAGGGCTGACTGGCAATCCGCTCGATTGATCGCGGAAGATCCCGAGCGATCAGATTGTAGCTGGTGTATGTTGATGTCACCGGAATTACCCCTCTTGATTTCAAAGGGTGCAATGCGCTGTCGTAAAACCGGCACACCCCGAGCAAGCCTGTTCCGGATTAGGCCACTTTGCTTGTGCGAAGCTGAAGGGTGGCGGCAAGCCATTCATCAAGCAGACAGATTCAGCTTCACACAAGGCTCGAGCCGTAGTGATTGTATTGCATGTAAATTATCGCGGCGGGGCACCATGAATATCATTATTGGTTTTGTTATTACCATCGGTTGTGTGCTCGGCGGCTTTATGGCCATGGGCGGACACATCGAGGTGCTCAACCAGCCGTTCGAACTTCTGATCATCGGCGGCGCGGGTATCGGCGGTTTCATCATGTCGAATCCGGTCAAGACCATCAAAGATACGATGAAGGCACTGGGTGAGGCTTTCAAGGGTACTGTCCCCAAGGAACGTGAATATCTCGACACTCTGAGCATTCTTTATTCGTTGATGCGCGACCTGCGCACCAAGAGCCGCAACGAGATCGAAAGCCATATCGACAATCCCGAAGAGTCTGAGTTGTTTCTATCGGCTCCCACAGTCCTTAAAAACAAAGACCTGACCTCGTTCATCTGCGATTACGTACGCTTGATCATCATCGGCAATGCCCGTCCTCATGAAATCGAAGCCTTGATGGACGAGGAAATCCATACCATTTCGCAGGACCGCCTGAAGCCCTACGCCGCCATGAGCGTCATGTCCGACGCCTTCCCGGCGATCGGGATTATTGCCGCGGTTTTGGGTGTGATCAAGGCAATGGGCGCCATCAATGAATCGCCGGCGGTGCTTGGTGGACTGATTGGCGCCGCGCTTGTCGGAACCATGCTCGGGATTTTCCTGTCCTATTGCGTTTTCAGCCCGATCGCCACGAACATCAAGATTGTCAGAACCAAGCAGAACCGGCTTTACACCATCGTCAAGCAGACACTGCTGGCCTATATGAACGGCTCGGTTCCGCAGGTTGCTCTCGAGCACGGCCGCAAGACCATTTCGTCCTATGAACGCCCATCCATTGATGCTGTCGAACAGGAGATGATGAATCCTGGCGGCGACGCGAAGGCAGCTTGATCCCATGACCGGTGCAACAGCAACCCAACAGTCCTCAAGCCATCCCAAGTTCGATCCGGAACTTCTGGACCGAATGATTGGCGTCAAGGGTAATGGGCTAGATATAGAAACAAGAAGCCAAAGCTTGGTTACTGCGCTTGGCCCGGTTCTTTCGGCAGCCTTTTTGAGTGCTACCGGGGTTGCCATCGATGCGCGGCCAGGCGAGATCCGCCTGGGCAGGCGACGTGAACTGCTTGCCGAGTTGAGCGGTGATACGGTGTATTGCGAAGCAACCATCGCAAACTGGTCCAAAGAGATTTCAAGCCTATGCGGTACCAAGCTGATTATCGGCATGGTCGAATGCCTGCTTGGCGGTTCTGATCCTGATGAGCTCGATATCGTGGCGCGGCCACTTTCGGGTATTGAGCTCGATATGTCGCTGGTGGTGTTTGAACAGCTCAATGACAGCTTGCGCGGACTGGTATCAGCCAAATCGGACACCAAGGCGAGCGCAAAAAATCCGCAAGCCGAGTACCCGGAAGAAGATGACGATTCGATTCCCAATTTTCATGCGGTTGCATTAACGCTTGATGTCGAATTCGGCGCGGTCAGCGCCCCCTTGACCCTGATCCTGCCGCAAGCGGCCTTGATCAAGACGAAAATCAATCCGGCCAAACTTGAAAAGAAATCAGACGCGAACAAAGGCGACTGGACGGAACGGCTGAGTGATCGCGTTTCGAAGTCGCAAATCAGTCTGCAGGCAGCAGTGGCGCTGAAGCCGCTGTCGCTCGGTGAGGTCAGCCGTTTACAGTCGGGCGATCTGATCGCCTTTGCTCACAACGGCGACATCGAAGTTACCCTGAGCGCAAATGGACGACCGCTTTATACCTGCGCGCTGGGCCGGGCAGGCTCACGCTACATGGTCAAGGTCGAAGGCCAGGCGGGACCTGACGAAAACTGGAAAAACGATTTCGAATGAGATTACGCCCGCGTGCCATATGGCAGGCTCCGGGCAAGCTTGAAACGGGATAAGGGTACATGGCTGGCGAAAAAGCACTTGATGGCAATGAAGATCTGTTGGCGCAGGATGACGGCGCAATTGACGAAGCCGTTGGTGACCTTCGCGACGTATTGAAAAAAGATACCGGCATGGAGCCAGGTCTCAGTGATGAAAGCGTGGATGGTATGGGTGGCGCAGCAGCCTTTGGTTCCGATTTTGGCGCAGACTTCGAAGATGACGAAGCAACTGCAGATGCCAACGATCCTTTCAACATTGGCGATTCTGCAGAAGCGGCCACATCCGACTTTGCTGGGCCCGACCTGGGCGGCGCGGATTTCGGCGGTGACTTTGGCGGCGCCCCGGACCTCGAAGGTCCCGAACTCGGCGCAACGGGCGGCGGATTTGGCGGCGGAACATCGCTCGTGCAGGATTTCGGCGCACCGCCGTCACCTACTGCAAGCGCCAAAATTGGCGCGAGTGGAACCAACAACCGTGTGGACCTTGTTCTCGGTATTCCAATTGATGTGCAGATCATCCTCGGTTCGAGCCGCATGGCGGTCTCTACGCTGATGAACCTTTCGGAAGGTGCCACGATTGCGCTGGACCGCAAGATCGGCGAACCTGTCGATATCATGGTCAACGGCAAGCTGATCGGGCATGGCGAGATCACGGTCCTGGAAACAGACGACACCAAATTTGCTGTGAAAATTATTGAAGTCATTGGCGAATCGCAGAAGAAGTCCAGCTGATATGACAGATTATGATGAGTTCACCCCGGAGACTACCGAAGTCAGCACCGTTCTTTCGCGGTCGGAAAAGGCAGCGGCCGTTCTGCTCGCCATGGGAAAACCGGTGGCTGGCAAGCTCCTGAAATTTTTCGAACACGAAGAACTTCAGGAAATCATCAAGAATGCACAGAACCTGCGCACCATCAAACCGCAGGAACTCATCGAGTTGGTCAATGAATTCGAAGACTTGTTCAGCGAAGGCGCAGGCCTGATGGACAATGCGAAGGCGATGGAGGGAATCCTCGAAGAGGGCCTCACCCCCGACGAAGTCGATGGTCTTCTCGGAAGACGCACGCAGTTCCAGTCGTATGAAACATCGATCTGGGATCGTCTGCAAGATTCCGATCCGGATCGGGTCGGAAAGTTCCTGCAGAGCGAACATCCGCAGACCGCAGCATACATCGTTTCGATGCTGCCTACCGCATTTGCAGGCAGGACGTTGATGAAATTGCCCGAAAAGAGCCGGGTTGATATCGTACGGCGCGCCGTCGATCTCAAGAACGTCAATCCCCGGGCAGCCGAAATCATCGAAGTGCGGGTCAGGGATCTGGTTACCGCTATCGAAGCGGAAAGAGCCAGCACCGGTTCTGTCAAAGTCGCAGAGATCATGAACGAACTGTCCAAACCTGATGTCGAATCGTTGCTTGGAGCGCTCGAAACAGTTTCCAAATCCGCCGTGGACAAGGTGCGCCCGCGGATCTTCCTGTTCGATGACATCATCCTGATGCCGCAGCGCAGCCGTGTTACACTTTTCAATGACATTTCCGGCGATATTATCACCACCGCCCTGCGCGGCGCGGAACCTACACTGGCCGACTCCGTGCTGTCAGCCATTGGTGCCCGCCAACGCCGCATGATCGAATCGGATCTTGCTGCGCCTGCAACCACTATCAGCACACGCGAAATTGCTGTCGCACGACGCAGCATCGCCCAAGAAGCGATACGACTTGCCGGACTTGATCAGCTGACTTTGCGTGAAGCTGTTTCCGCTGAAGCTGAAGCGGCCTGAGTCTGAGCTGATATGGCGGAAGGCGAAGACAAAGACAGCAAAACAGAAGACGCCACAGAGAAAAAGATCCGTGACGCGGTGGACAAGGGCAATGTGCCCTTCAGCCGTGAGGTTCCGATTTTTGCATCGACCCTTGGGATGTTGGTTTATCTCGTTTTCTTTCTGCCCAACAGCGCAGGACGGTTTACGGAAACATTGCGAGATTTGTTCGAGCAATCGGACGATTGGCGCCTGGACACAGGCGGGGATGCAATGGCCCTGTTCCAGCTTTTGTTTTTCGAAGCCGCCGGAGTTATGTTGCCAGCATTTGCGCTTTTGATGGGATTTGGTCTTGCCGCTTCGGTTTTGCAAAACATGCCGAGCCCGGTTTTGGACCGGGTCCAGCCCAAGCTCGAGCGGATTTCTCCGATCAAGGGTTTCGGACGGATCTACGGTGCCAAGGGCTTTGTTGAATTCGCCAAGAACATCACCAAGATCGTGTTTGTCTCTGTCGTCGTTGCGACCGTGATGCAGAGCGAGTATTTTCACGCGCTGGGTTTCATGTTTATGGACCCGATACTGGTCGCCCCTGATATGGCCCGCATGGCCAGCAAGGTCATCGTGGTGGTGTTGATATTCACCGCGACGCTGGCAGTGCTGGATCTGCTGTGGACCCGCTACAGTTGGCACCAAGACCTGAAAATGAGCAAGCAGGACGTCAAGGACGAACAAAAGCAGTCTGACGGCGATCCCATCATGAAGGCCCGCCAGAGGTCGATTGCGCGTGACCGCGCCCGTCGCCGGATGATTGCGGATGTGCCGCGTGCTACCTTGGTGATTGCCAACCCGACCCATTTTGCGATTGCTTTGCGCTATGTGCGTGAAGAAGGAGGCGCTCCCATCGTCATCGCCAAGGGACAGGACCTGATTGCCCTGAAGATCCGTGAAGTCGCGGAGGCGCACGGAATTCCGGTTTTCGAGGATCCCCCATTAGCGCGCTCCATTTTTGCGCAAGTCTCAGTGGATAATTTCATTCCACCAGTGTTCTACAAGGCTGTGGCCGAGTTGGTGCACCGTATCTATTCGACAAAACCAAAAACTAAAATTGCGGGCGCGTGATCATGAAACAACATCCATTCTCCGCCGAGCAAGAAAAACTCATTGCTGATGCTATCTGCACGGTCGCCAGCGAACTGCGCCTTATCGATGTTGCAGATTTGATTTCGATGCTGCGTTTTGAACGGCATGGCGACCTGGCGGACCTGGTGGCCTCCGCTGCCGAGATGTTCTTTCTTCCCGGCACGGTAAAACTCGGCATCGGCGGTGACTACTATCTTGATTGGGGCGGTCAACCGCGCGTGGTGCTTGATCTCGAAATACGGCCGAAAAAGGTAACCATCTATGCACGACTGGTGCTGGAGCAGGATTGCGGCGGCATCGAAATCAACCACATTGATTTTGACGAACCACTGGCAAGTCCGGAAGACTACACTGCCGTCCTTGAGGAAAGCCTGCGCGCAGCGGCTTTCCGGCCATTCGTGCCCGCTATCCAGATCCCACGCTCCGCAGCCTGAATCAGTTTCGGTCTACAGCGCCGCACATCTAATTGATGCGCAAAGGACGCTATAACGCTATGAAATGGTGCATGTACGCTATCCTTCAAATGAATTCATTTGAACGCGACATGCATTAGTGCGCAATGCGCGGATCTGGATCCAATTGTGCATTAGTTCAAAGCGAAGCAGTGGCTTTTTGCGCCTTTGGCAAAACGCGCGAACTGTCGTCAGGCGATGATGCCAAGGCGGATGGCTTTGGCTATCGCCTGAATGCGATTGACGGCGTTAAGCTTAGTGGTTGCGGATCCCAGATAGGCGTTCACCGTGTGAACTGACAGATTGAGCTGTTCGCCAATGGCCTCACTCTTCATCCCGTTGCCAACCAGCTGCAGGCACTCGATTTCCCGATCGTTCAGATTTTCTGTGCCGGAAGCCAATCCGAACACCAACCGCAACTTCTCCCGCATCACAGAAAGCGACTTCCTGTGCAAATCAATCAACAGATCATTGGTGAGCGCAGAACGGACGTCGAAAAACACCACAAAGCCATTGCCCATCGCTCCCAATTGAACCGGAAAAGCCATGTCGATTGCCGAACCGGTTTCCGACCGCACCACCACAGCAGGTGAGAATTCGTAAGGCGACGCACTGTGCGGGGCGAAGATCAACGGACAAGGTGACGAATTGAGGTGGTTAAGAAGAAATTCGGAATGTACGGCGATGAACTCTGAGACCACATCCTGGCTGCCAGGACTTTGTATCGGGCATTCAATCTTGCCCGGCTTGAGCAAGGTGTGCGCGTCGACTGCATACAGCGCGAAGGCCGTGCTGCCGCACAATCTTTGCATTGCTACAAGCTTGGGAAACAGATCAGCTGTGGAGCCGTCCTTGCCGTTTGCGCCTTCGTGCGAAAATCCTCGAGCCCGTTCCTGGGGGTATTGGGCGTCCTGAGATGCTCCGAATTCCATCAAACTGGCTCCTGTTGTCAGATTATGCGTTGACGAACGGCAAATGCGACTGCTTCGGAGCGTGTTTTTGCTCCAGTCTTGTTCATGATGCTGGTGATGTAGTTGTTCACCGTATTGCGAGAGATACCGATAATCAGCGCGATTTCGTCACTGGTCTTTCCTTCGCCTATCCAGGAAAGGCATTCGATTTCACGGACGGTCAAATCGGAAAGCGTGTAATTATTGGAGACGATCTCAGGGAAATGCGAGGTATGATAAGAAGCTGCCAGGGCAACGTCGCGCAAACGGTCATTGGAAAGAGACACATCCTTGTCGAACAGAAGAGCCAGTATCATACGGGCTTGACCTGCATTGTAAGGAATCAGACACACACGCCGTGAAAACCCGCTGGACAAATCCAAAGAAGGGTCGATTTCTTCAAAAAATGGTTCAAAAGCCTGAAGACAACGACGGACTTCACTTGTTCGCGCCTGGGAATCGACCAGCGTAACACCGAATGTCCGGACCAGATTGAACGGCCAGTTCGACGTCACGATAAAATCGTGATTCCTGTCTGAATAATGGTCGGTCCGAGCCAGAAGATAGCACCGCGCGCCAACATAGGCACACACGAGATCCATCCCGTCTGTCAGGTGCCCACAAGTCCGCTTAGCTTCCAGATCCTGGATAAACGTCCCCCGCGGGATCATCCGTGCCCCTCCCTCGTATCAGGTGCGCAATCAATTGCGCACTTACAACCTACAGCATGATCCGGGAAGTACCAGTATCTTTACACACTCGACACTGATTGCCCCACCGCATTACCAAGCCGCCGCCCTGTTTGTCCTGCTGCTAAGTGGCTCAACGAATCACTTAACAGCATGTTATAGTGTGACGAAGATCACCCCGAAAAAACATAACCATTTTCTGGGACTGGACAAATCGGACATTTTCAGAATGACTTGGAATGAGAGTTACGTGCTTAGTGTGGCCGATGACCGTCAAGTTGACAACAATCGTTTGAAACGAGCTTTTTTACAAAATTTGGCTCAACAGTACAGGGCAAAATTGCTGGATCAGGCTGCAGCGAAGAGCTCCGCTCTCCGATTGGAACAACCGTGGATAACATTCACATTTTTCAAATTACAGATGCGTTTCCGAGCAAATAAACAGGGCTACACCCGGATGTCGACGCAAGACCACCCCATAGACCCGAGATAAGATCCGGGTGCTTTTCTACATCATGGAGGAAGCTTGTGGATGATTACGGCTGGGATGCATCACCGGCTCCGGGGAGCTGAAGTAACCATTATGAAATGGGATACCGACGTCATGGTTGCAGTCCGGCATCCTATTTCCCCCGGCCCTATGCCGGGCCGAGCGGGGTGAAGTGCTTGGTTTATGCCGCTTCGTTTGAGGCCCAGCTTCTGAGGATCTTTGCTGCGCGCTCTTCATTGATCTCGACCATCCGAGCAAGGCGCCGCTCCGGACCTTCCTTGACGCGGCGATTGAAGGAACCGGAATCCTCGAGCTCAAGATCGGATTCGGTTTCCTCTCCAAATCCAAAGTCAGCGCCAAAGCCGTCCATTGGCATCGAGGCTCCAGCACCCATGGCACCTGGGGAGAAGTCTGGCAGTTCCAGTTCATCATCCATGCCGAGTTCGGCCTCGCTGCTTGCACCAGCGTTGCTGCGCAACAGCGGACGGAAGCCGAACATGATCAACAAAACAGCAACTGTGATAAACGCGAGTGCGTTGATGATGGTGCCGAGTTGTGTCTTCAAGGTATCCAAGAAACCGGGGCGTGCCGCATCCGCAGTCAGGATTTCGCTGGCCAGGAACTCCATGCTGGTAACCGTGGCGCGATCGCCGCGCTCAGCATCGATACCGGATGCGGTTGCGACCACCTGTTCCAATTTCGCAATATAGGCTGTGGTTTCTTCAGGTGTCGGCGTTCCGCCCAACATCGCATCGATGCGCGCCTTGTTAACCACGACGGCAATCGACAAACCCTCGACAATGTAGCTGTTGCGTACCGTCGACACGGTTTTCGAATTGATCTCGAAGTTTGTCTGCTCTTCTTTCCGTTCTGCAAGTTCGCTGGATTTCGGACCGTTAGCACCTGTAGCGCCAGGTCCCTGATCCGGGATGTTCTGCTCGACAGTGGCAGGCGTTGCCGAATCGGACTGGCTGGACGTCTGGTTCTCACGTGTTATCCGAACTGACCGCTCAACACGCGATTCCGGATCGTAAACGGTTTCCTGAATCTGCTGGCTGTCGGTATTGACCTTGGCATTGACACTGGCCCTGAAGTTTTCGACGCCAAGGAAGGGTGACAACGCCTTTTCAATGTTGGTTTCGACCTCACCCTGCACCAGCTGAACGATGGACAGCGAACGGTTGATGTTCGAGTTGGAGAAATCGTCGCCGGCGGCTAGCAGCTTGCCTGTGGCATCAAGCACTGTCACCTCATCCACAGTCAGGCCGGGCACTGAAGATGCAACAAGATGCCTGATCGAGTCAGCCGTACGGGCGGCCAGATTGCCTGCAGCGCGGACCATGACAGAGGCGGACGGTTTCTGGTCTCCACGCCTGAAATTTCCACGATCAGGCATGACAATGTGAACACGCGCGGCCGTTACACCATTGATGGATTGAATAGTACGGCCGATTTCGCCCTCAAGCGCACGAACCCGAGTGACTTCCTGCATGAAGCTGGTCAATCCCAGCGATCCGACCTGGTCGAACAATTCATAGCCGGCGGAACTTGAGGACGGCAGGCCACGTTCGGCCAGCACCATCCGGGCCCGACTTGTCATGCCAGCTGGCACGGTGACGGATGTTCCATCCGTACCGGTGGCAAAATCAATGTTGGATTCGGCAAGAACCAAACTGATTTGATTTATGTCTTCACCAGAGAGACCAATATACAATGTCTCTCGTGTTGGCTTGTTAAGGAATATCGCCGACCCGATAATCAAAAAGATCGACAGGACGCCGACCCCGCCAAGAGCCCACAATTTCGTCTGACCGAGACCGGCCAGATTTTTGGTGATTTGTGACAGCTGGTTCAACAGACTCATTCTGTATCCGCGCTCAATAAATGATGCCGGCCACATTGACCGGTATATTCACCCTAGACGGTGAAACTTGCGCGAAGATGGTCTGGAGCAGACTGCCCTTGACGGGTCAGAAGAAGTCTAGGTCGCCCGACGCTTTCTGGTAGGCTTCGGCAGAGGGCTCTGCGTGGATAGAGGCCTTCAAACGCCGCTTCATGTCTTCCAGAGTGATCAGATTGAGCGCGGTTGTGATGTCGATGAGATGTTCAGGCTCCAGCCGCTCGCCGATTCCATTGAGGAAATCCGCAAGTCCATGGGTTTTCTGAACCGCAAGATCGATACCTTGCATGACCCGCATGTGGTCAGGCGACGCAAGAAATTCCGTGGACCTGCCATTGGACAATATCGGCTCAAGCCGTTCGATCAATTCGGCGACATCCACAAGTTCTGAGCTGATGCGGGTCATCACTTCGCGCAACGGCTCGTCGCTGTCGGCGCCGGGGTCGAAAGGCAATTGCGTCATGGTGGCCGAACTCCTTAGAAAAACTCGATCGACGTATCCGCCGGCTTTGGTACAAATATTTTTGATGGCGCGGTTTCAAGCGCCACAGTCTTCTGCGTTTCCGCACCGGAGAGCGGATATTGGCGCGCACGGCCGCTGACAGGATAATATTCAAGCTTGCGCCCGACATCGCCACCGGTGTTGCTGCCGACAATGCGAATGCCTTCATCACTCAGGAACTGCTGAGCGAATTCGGCGTTCTTCTCTCCAACATTGGAGAAGCCTGCGATGGTCTTGGCTCCACCAATAATCTTGGCTTCCAGACGCTCGCGTCGCGCGCCCTTTTTGAGCAAGCCGTTGATGAGCAATTCCATCAAATGCACGCCATATCGGGCTGCTTCGCCGCCAGACCCATTGGCCTCGCCAGGCAACAAAAAATGGTTCATACCCCCAACGCCGGCCACCGGATCACGCATGCACGCGGCGACGCAAGACCCCAGAATGGTGGACAGCACCACGTCCGGGTCGTCAGTGACGTTGAACTCGCCCTGAATTATGTGGATCTTGCGAAATTGGGCGTCTGCTGTCATTTCAAAGATCCAAACACTGCCTCGATCGCCGCTTTCATTTTTTCAATGGTGAACGGTTTCGCCAAAACATTGTTTGCGCCGAGTGCCGCAGCCTTCTGAACCAATGCCCGGTCACCCTGGGCTGTCAGCATGATAAATGCCGCTTTCTTGGTTGCCGGATTGGATCGGACCGCCTGGAGAAAGCCCAAACCATCCATTTTCGGCATATTGAAGTCCGAAATAACCAGATGGTGTGGTTGCTGGGCCATGATCTTGGCACCTTGCTCGCCATCACCGGCGACGGTAATTTGTGTGAAACCGAGCTGCTGAAGTGCATCGCCGAGCAAGAGCCGGCTGGTCACCTGATCATCAACTATGAGAACCTTGATTTTCTGTGCAATAGACATCACGCGACCCTATCTTTGCGAGAGGTTGTTGTTGTTGATTTGAGGATTTCTTCCCCAATCTGATTGAGTGGCAACTGAGTTTCTACGGCGCCTATCTCGTGCGCTACACGCGGCATGCCGTAAACAACACAGGTTTTCTCATTCTGACCAATTGTAGTGGCGCCGGCCTTGCGCATTCCAAGCAGGCCGGCGGCGCCATCGCGCCCCATTCCTGTCAGAATAACGCCTACGGCTTTCCGCCCAGCCAATTTGGAGACTGAGTTAAACATGACGTCCACCGAAGGCCGATGTCCATTTACCGGGCCACCCTCAAGGAGCATGCATCGAGGGGCTGTAGGATTGGATATTTCCAAATGACGGTCACCGCCTGGCGCCAGGTAAATCCGGCCTATCTCCAGCCGATCACCATCTTCGGCTTCCTTGACCTGGGGTGCGCACAGCCGGTTAAGCCGTTCCGCAAAACTCTTGGTGAATGTCGCCGGCATGTGCTGGGTAATGACCGTGGGCGGGCAGTTGACCGGGAATTTTGTCAAGACAGCAATCAACGCCTCGACTCCGCCGGTTGAGGCACCGATGGCGATAATCTTGCGCGACGGCTGATAGTCGCCGGGTGTTGAATAGGCTGGTGCGGCAGCATGAGACTGTCCCGCCGCAGCGAGATCGGGAAGATGACGCTGCGACCGGGCTGCGGCCTTGACTGTCTCAGCCAGCCCCGAGAACGGTGAAGGATCGCCCGGCATTGGTTTGCCGACGCAGTCGAATGCTCCGATTTCCAACGCCGCCAATGTCGCTTCGGCGCCACGCTGGGTCAGCGTCGATACCATGATGACAGGCATTGGACGGAGTTTCATTATCTTCTCAAGGAACTCAATGCCGTTCATGTTCGGCATCTCGACATCAAGAGTAATGACATCGGGGTTGAGTTTCTTTATGGCACTGCGGGCTTCCAGGGCATCGGCGGCCTCACCGACAACCTCAATACCCGGATCAGACCGAAGCACAGCCCTGATCAGGCCACGCATTGTGGGTGAATCGTCTACAACGAGTACGCGCGCTCGTCCTGTCATGATTGTTAGCCCCTCCCTTTGTGGCGATAGGTGGTGATGGCCGTGTTTTCGAAACGGTCCTTGCCCTCACCAGACAAGCGCTCCGAATGGCCGATATAAAGATGCCCGCCGGTCGGCAACAGATCCGCGTAGCGAACCCAAATCTTGGCCTGGGTAGGTTCATCGAAATAGATCACCACATTGCGGCAGAAGATGACGTCAAATTGCCCGCGAAACGGCCACTGAGCCATCAGGTTGAGTTCTTTGAAGGTTACCAGCTGCTTGACCGGATCGTTGACCTGCCAGCGTTTTTCCGGGGTCTGAGTGAACCACTTGCTGCGCATTCCGGCATCGACGGTTTCGATTGACTGCTCGTCATAGACACCGGCTTTTGCCTGCGCGATAATTTTCGGATCTATATCGGTGGCCAGAATCTTGAAGTCCAGGTTCGCCACGTTCGGCGCCATGGAGAGCACGGTCAGGGCGATCGAATAGGGCTCCTGACCATCAGAACAAGCAGATGACCATATGCGAACACGACCGCCAGCACTGGCACGGGTAAGAAGACCCGGCAGAACCTCATTGCGAAGATGCTCGAAATGATGGTTTTCGCGGAAAAACCGCGTGAAGTTGGTGGTCAGGAAACTCAACATCTCCCGTCGTTCGTCAGCGCCGGCGGCTGAACCAACGAGATTACAATAGTCCCGGAAGCTCGCCAAGCCGATCTGGCGCAAGCGTTTGGATAACCGTGAATAGACCAGTGACGCCTTGGTCTCGTTGAGAGCAATGCCGGCATCGGAATAGATCATTCCGGCGATCTCGGAGAGATCCTTACGGGTGAGCGGATACTCTCCCTTCACAAGGCAATCATCAGGACGTCCGGACTGGAGTATAGCAGCGGCGCTCATGCAGCCTCACTTTCAATGGTGCCAAAAAGGGCGTTGAGTTGAATAAAGCAAATCATCCGGTCATCCATCGGGATCATGCCGCGGATGAGTTCCCGATCCATATCTTTGCTCACGTCCGGCGCCGCTTGGATGATATCAGCGGAAATGGTGAAGATGTCTGAAACAGCATCAACAAGCAGGCCGACAATCTGGCTACCAATCTCAGTGACTATGATGACATGCGCCGGAGATGGTTCGGTTGGCTTCATAGCCAACCTCAGAGACATGTCCATTACCGGCAAAACCACGCCACGAAGGTTGATCACACCACGGACATAGCCTGGCGAATGCGGCAAAGCCGTCGCAGGCGTCCAGCTGCGGATTTCACGCACGGATTTGACTTCGATGCAAAAGTCCTGATCGCCGAGTGTAAAGGCCATCAATTCAAGCATGTCATTTCCAGAAATCTGCATGGTGTGCTTCCCCCTAGCCCGTCGCCGCGAGCATCATGTCGTGGCTTAGCGATTGCCCGCGAGATGCCATGACAACAGCATCGACATCGAGAATCAGAGCCACTCGACCGTCGCCAAGAATTGTCGCGGCGGCGATGCCGGGAACATTGGTGTAGTTGGCTTCGAGGCTCTTGATGACGACCTGCCGCTGTCCCTGGATCGCGTCGACCATGAGCGCGCGCTGACCGCCGCCCTCGGATTCCACGAGCAGGGCGACACCGGCGATCGGATCGGCGAGATCTTCGCGGAAATTGAGGATGTTACCAACGTCAACCAGTGGACAGAATGTATCGCGGATGGCGATAAGCCGTTGCGTTGGACCGAAGGAGTGGATATCAGCCTTCTCCGGCTGCAAGGTCTCGACAATGGCCGTGAGCGGAACCACAAGCGTCTGGTTTGCGACAGTGACAACCATTCCGTCGAGAACCGCTAGCGTCAACGGCAAGCTCATGGTGAAGACGGACCCCTTGCCGGGCTTGGATGTGATCGAAATTCGACCGCCCAGTGCCTGGATGGAACGCTTGACCACGTCCATGCCGACACCACGCCCGGAAATATCCGAAATCTTGTCCGCAGTTGAAAATCCGGGATGGAAGATCAGGTTGTCGATGTCTTCGTCGCTCAGATTTGAATCCGCTGCGATCAACCCGTTCTCTATGGCCTTGGCACGAACCCGCTCACGGTTAATCCCGGCGCCGTCGTCGGCGATCTCGATGACAATGCGTCCGGAGCGGTGTTTTGCGGTCAACCGCAAGATACCTTCGGCGCCCTTGCCAGCTTCAACACGCTTCTCGGGCGTTTCCAGCCCGTGATCGACCGCGTTGCGGATCATGTGGGTCAAAGGTTCCGCGATCTTGTCGATAACGGTCTTGTCGACTTCGGTGTTTTCACCTTCAGTAACCAGACGAACCTGCTTGCCCGTCATGTCCGCAATCTCGCGAACAATCCGTCCCATACGCTGGAACACCGGTTTGACCGGCTGAGCACGGATGGCCATGACGCTGTCCTGGATTTCCCGGGTCAGCTGCTGCAGTTCTTCAAGCCCAAGGTTGACGGCGGATGAACCGCCGCTTTCGTTTTCCACCACACTTTGCGCCAGCATGGCCTGGTTGATAACCAGCTCACCGACCAGGTTGATAAGGCGGTCAACGCGGTCAAGGTCAACACGAATGGTCTGCGGTGCAGCAGGAGCTGCTGGAACAGCTACTTCCTTTTTCTCTGCTTCCGCAGCGATCGCCTTGGCTGCCAGAGGCAGATTCGCAGGGGCCAACGGTGCCTCAGGAGCAGCCGCAGCCGGCGCAGCCGCTTCTGCAGAGACGACTGGCAGATCTTCGAGCAACGAGAGGTCAAACGGAACGGCTGCCATTGGCCGCTCTGCGCCCGACTCAGATGGCGCAGCAAACGCCTCCTCATCCTCGCCAACCGTAATTTCGATCTCGGCATCCCATTCGGCGAACTCGAACACATGACGAATGGCTTCTTCGTCACTGTCGGTCTCAACCCGGATCAACCAGCCAAAATAGGCGCCTTCCGGATCCAGTTGATCCAGGGAGGGCAGATCTTCTGTTTCGCAGCGCACCTGAAGGTCGCCAAGCTTGGCGAGTTCGCGCAGCAGCAGAACGGCTTCATTTCCCTTTGCATAAAGGTCTGAGCGTGGCTTGAAGCGGACAGTAAAGACATTGCGCCCGTCATCGATTGCCAGATCGTCTTCACCATCAAGGCTGTCGAAGCTGAACGGAACCGGTTGGAAACCGCTGTCATCGGTAGCAGCTGGAGTTTCAGCCACGGGCGCTTCGGGTTTAGCCGCAGCAGCCGGAGCGCTGGCGCTCGGGATCGGCTGGCCTTTGGCGTAGGCTTCGAGTTCAGCGACCAGACCCGAAGTACGGGAAGAATCGACACTGCCACCATCACGAGACGCGGCAGTGAGGTCAGCAAGAACATCCGCAGACTTGAGCATCACCTTGAGCAGCTCAGGCGAGGCGTCCAGCTTGTTGGATCGAACGCAATCAAGTGTTGTCTCAAACACGTGGGCGAAAGAAACGAGGGCATCGAGACCAAAAGCTCCCGCGCCACCCTTGATCGAGTGCACAGCGCGAAATACCGCATTGACCGTTTCCGGATCGGTATCGCCATCATTGAGTCGGAGTAGACCAGATTCCAGTTCAGCGAGTTGTTCCTCGCATTCCTGAAAGAAGATCTCCTTGATTTCATTCATATCCATTGGGCAGATCCTGTCAGGCGGTTACACGCTCAATTGCGGCGATCAGCTTGGAAGGGTCAAAAGGCTTGACAATCCAGCCGGTAGCGCCAGCTTCACGGGCGCGGTTCTTTTTTTCCGCATCACTTTCGGTCGTTAGAACCAGGATGGGAATTGCACGATAGCGTTCGTTCTGACGAACACCTTCAATGAAGCCGAAGCCATCAAGCCGAGGCATATTGATGTCGGTGACGATGACGTCGGGATTGCACTCTTCAAGCACTTCCAGACCTTCAACGCCGTCTTCAGCCTGAATGGTTTCGAAGCCGGCATTGTTCAGCGTCACCAGCAACATGTTGCGGATGGTTCGCGAGTCATCGACTGTGAGAACCTTCTTCTTCATTTCAGCATCTCCTTTGGAAGCAGGGCTTCATCCGAAATTCCTAATAACTGCAAAGTCTTGACGAACACATCTGAAGCCTGTTCGACCTTGAAATTCTGCCCTTCGGAGCGCCAGCTCAGCGCGGCGGCCAACAGCACCTGTACGCACTGGGCGCCAACCCGGCTGACATCAGTTGCGTCGATGTCGATGTCTTCGCCCTTGTGCGCGAGCACCTGTTCATGCAGGCGACTGGCCGCGTTGAGGTCCATGACCTCCGGCAGTTTCAGAACTTTCGGTGATGTTCCGTCAGACGACATGTCGACTATCCTCGCTTGTGAATGAGCGTGAGCTGTTTGCGGCTGTCTGTTTCTCGATCAGGCTCATCGTGCGAGCCTCCGCTGCGGCGGGAGATCTTGCCTGGCTGGCGCATGCGTCCGCCGTGCTGAAAGTTCAACACTTTGAAAACCGGCATGGTGCGCCTGCCGGTGCAACCTTATCTGCTCGCCAAGTTCAGAGATGACGAGTTGGAGATCCGCGCCGGTTTCGGCCGCAGTGGCAAAGCGCGCACCGCCGGATGTGATCAATCCCGCGACCTGTCCGAGTGACGTGGCCGCTCCGCCGATTTGCTCGGCTTCGGAATGTACCTGGGTGCCAACGCCTGCGACGGATTCGGAAATGTTTCCGACTTGCTCGACGAGGCCTGACATGGCGGACCGTGTCTGATCGACCAGTCCGACGCCACGTCCAACATGGGATTTGGCGTCACTGACCAGATCCTTGATTTCATTGGCGGCGCCGGCAGATCTTTGAGCCAGAGCGCGGACTTCAGTGGCCACGACGGCAAATCCGCGTCCGGCATCGCCTGCGCGCGCGGCTTCAATGCCTGCATTGAGCGCCAGAAGATTGGTTTGAAATGCGATTTCCTCGATCACCGAGATGACCTTGCCGATCTGTTCGGCAGATTTTTCAGCGCCGGCCATTGCGTCGATAGCTTCACCGACAACCCGGTCCCCGGCTTCCGCGCTTTTGCGGGCTTCGGCAATCAGACCTTCAGCCTTGCGGGCAGTTTGGGCCGTCAAGCGAATGCGTTCGGCAATATCAGCGAGATTGTCATGCTCGTCGCCGACAGCAGAGCCATGGCGTTCGATATCGACACGAACCGTCTCGATGTCGTCGCTCAGCCGAGCCGCAAGCTGCTCAGCTTCGGAAAGGCTAGCGGCGGACCCGGTCACCAGATCCTCAAGATGACTGACGGCGCGGTTGAAGTTTTCAGCTGCTTGCTGGTGTATTTCAATGCTTTGCGGTTCGATACGCACCGAAAGATCGCCCTCGGCCAACTGCGCAAGCGCGGCGCCCAAAGTCGATTCGACAAGATCACGCTCGCCGGATATCTCGTCTTCGTGCTGCCGCTCCAACGTCTTGGTCTGTTCGCTAAGACGATGCGAAACCTGCATATCGATGTCGATGAGTGCTGCTTTGACAACGTCAACGAGGCGGTCGGCTAGCAAGTTTCGGTCAGCCCGCCGCGAAAACCCTTTGAACAATCCGGTCCGGCTTTCATCGACGAGGCGGCGAATAACACGCTCCAGCACCAATGCATGACCGCCAATCGACCAGCCTGCATCCAGACCTATGCGTTGACGAACTTCTCCAAGAATAACCGAGCGATCCACATATAGACCGTCAAACCGACCATCGGACAGGATCGACCAATGCGCCACTTCCAGTTCTTCCAGCCGGTCAATCTGACGGCCTGAAGTGAACAGTGACGCAATTTCCGGGGTGTTTTGCAGGCGCTCGAAGAATGCGGAAAGGGCAATTCGGGCTTCGCCCTCGATCATCGGACGCAGACTGCGCAGGCGCTCGCCGCTCTCGGCGTCAAGCATAGTCAAATCAAGCCGTGCGCGCAGACCATCAGCGGCCGCTGTATCCCTCACCCTTGCTTGAATCTGCCCCACGCGTTTAACCCCGGTCGACGGCTATAAGCCGCACATTCTGTTTGAGCCTCGCTTTGCAGAGATCTGGCGACAATACGCTTGATGTACCTGTCACGCAGACGACAGGGTACAGTCCGTGTTTTGTTGCCGTGGCGCCGCTTGGCCCATGAAAACTTGGAAATCCGGATCTGACCGGAACCTCGGAGCGGCTTCATGCCTTTGTGGGGACGGGAGTACCGAACACATTCACAATCCAACGATTAGATTGTTTTTTACGTATTAATCCTTGCCTGAAGGTTAACATCGCTCACTAGTGTTAATCATATTTTGGCAAAAAACTGAGGTTTGCATCGCCAGGCTCCAATTGGTCTCGAAAGAACTGAGATCGTGCAACACAAGCTTCGGGCAAGTTGCGTCTGGCAGCTATAACTCCAACGATGACAATGATGTCAGCTGGGGCCGAGCAATGATTGTTCTAGGAATTGGTGCGATTGCGATCGCAACTGTCACACTCGCAAGCTTCTCTCTGCTTATGCGATCAAGCCAAACACGACGCAGGCACAGTCGGGTATTTTGAGAAAATAAAGCCGTCGCCTGCATCAATGCGAGACACCCCGACCGACCGTTCAAACATATATGGCGAATCGCTAAAAATTAACCGGACATTGTAAGATCTTGCAGTCGGTATCGCCGCTGCACGACTATAGTCCGCTGATTTTGATGAAACGCACAGCGTTCAGGCCCGCGCGATATGATTGTCCCAGGCGCAATCATGACTGCGGTTTCCAAACCGGCCAATCTCATTTGAACTGATAAATCCATCCGCCAGCGCCTGGACGCCGCATGTGCCGGGCTTCGTTTCAATAGCCAGCGCTTTGCCCGACTGTGTGTCGAGCGTCATCAGCACGCCGCTTTTCGGCGAGGTCACGGCAAGAGTTACGCCATCCTTGCCGATTGCGACAGACCCTGCATATTTGCTGAGAGCCGCCGCAAAATCCTCATCAAGATCGACTGATACCAATCCCTTATCGTCGTGAAGCCGCGCAAGAACAGGCACCTCATCCATGAGATCCCCCTCATACTGACCGCCGATCCAGACCTGATGGCTGGCATCCACCGCCATGTGGCGTAAGGATAAGCGATGTAATCTGTCGGGCAAGGTGTGGGAGGAGAGCAATGCGCCGGTTGCCGTATCGATAAGCGCAATGGATGGCGCCATGGTCGGCAGGTTCAGCTTCTGGCGGCCCTGATCGGGGTGCGTAAGGATGCCGCCATTGGCGATGCACAGTGTCTTGCCATCCGGCATGAGGAGGATTTCATGCGGACCTATGCCGTGAGAGTTAAACTCCCCGATCCGGTTGAAGCCATCAGTGACATTGTAGACACCAATCACGCCGTCGCCGGTTTCGAACGCGTTTTCAGCGGCATAGAGCAAACGGCCATCCGCCGAGAACACCCCATGACCGTAGAAATGACGATCCTCAGGCGTATGAAACGCTAAAGGTTCGGATACCTTGTGCCGATGCAGCGCCACCGCGAAATTGCCGGGACGCCGGGCAAATGCCACCAGCCATTCGGATCGCGGATTTGCAGCAAAACCATGACCCCGGCCCGGCAACGGATGAGTTGAAACAATTGCTGACTTGTCATCCAGAACAGCAATGCCGTAGGCGCCCTGCGCATCCATATAGGCGGAGGCAAAAAGAACATCTGACGCAAGCAGTTTTTCCGCTCCAGCCGGCGTAAGACTGCTCAGCCAGGCAAGCCCTGCTCCGGCCAGAAACTTGCGCCTTTCAAGAACGGCGTATTTCAATCACCATCTCCAAAGGAGAAGCCAACCGCAAGGCCCGCAGCCTGGGCAAATTCCTGATCGAGACGACCGATAATGAATTTGATGGCGTTATCGAGATAGACCAGTTTCTCCCGGCTTTGCGGATCACTTAAAAGATCGCCCACCGGCGCTTCAAGACTTTGAGCAGTCCGTATCGCCTGCCTGAATTCAAAACGGATGGTATTGGCGAGCCGGGGTGCCATGTCCTTCGACACGATTTCGATGCCACTTTCATTGAACAGCGCTTCAAGGCCTTCCAGATTGGCGCGAATTGTCGGCAACGTCATTTCCGAGCGCCAGAACAGTGCCGACTTGGGCCGGTCATGATCAGGATTTTCGCGATTGAGAAAAGCGCTTACACGAGTATCGCGGATGGCCTCAAGGCCATGGATCATCTGACCAAGCAGCACGTTCAATGCCTCTTGCTCAGTCCTGAAAAGCGGATTTCCGGGGCCGGGATTGAGAAACACCGGCAAATAGTTGCTGCCTTCCTGCCAGCCGGCGATCAACTCCTCTGACAGATTGACAAGATTGGTTGCTGCAGCCCGGGCAAATGCACAACGGTGGCTTTCCTTTGACTTCGCAAGTGCATCGCTGCCGCTGCCAAAGAGGATGAACTCGAGCGCTCCGAGCCCCTGCATTGCGACGCTTTGCCCAGCAAGAACGTTAACATCAATGACGCTTGAATCCTTCGAGGCAATGGCTGCCTGAACCTGTTTTCTGCCCGTCCCCTTGCGGTCAGGAAAAAACAGGATGCGCTCCAGCCGGTTATCGGACATCACCGGGCCAAGCCGCAACCATTCCACGCGCGCCCAATGGTCAGCGGTAGAGCGAAACGCCGCGCGCGCCGCGTCCAGTCTTTGTTGTGACGGGGTGGTGCACAATACCTCTGCGGAAGTTTTCAGACCTGACGCAGCATCGTTGACGGCGTTGTAGCCCGGGAGAATATAGCCGGAAAGCATCTGCTTGAGCACAGGTTGGATCAGCGGGCGCGGAACATCCTCAACTGCCCAACCGGCACCAGCGCTGATCACCAACGCAACAACGCTCATCAGGAAACGATTCATCAGAGGCTTTCCAAAAACTTCAGAAGGTTGTTGCGGTCGTTTTCTTCCAGCCCGGCAAAGCCGTCACGCGCATTCTCCGCCTCGCCGCCGTGCCAAAGGATGGCTTCGGTCAGATTGCGCGCGCGCCCGTCATGCAGAAAAAACGTATGATCATTTACGATCTTGGTCAGGCCGGTGCCCCAAAGTGGTGGCGTGCGCCATTCCTGGCCATTGGCTGACCCGACTTGCTGGCCATCCGCTAGTCCTTCGCCCATATCGTGCAGCAGGAAATCAGAATACGGCCAGATCAACTGGAACCGGTGCGCCGGGGTCTGTGCCTTGCGGGACGTGACATATTTCGGCACGTGACATGTAGCGCAACCGAGATTGTAGAAGCTCTCCTTACCGGCCAACACCGCGGCATCATCAACCAAACGGCGCGCTGGCGCTGCGAGGTTTTGCGAATAGAACGTCACCATATCGAGCACCGGACCAGGTGCTTCGCTCTCTCCAAGACCGGGCTGAACGCCGGTGGGCAACGCCATACAATCGGCTTGGCGTTGCGTGCAATCTCCGTGACTGGTCGGAACGTCTGGTGTGGAAATGCCGATATCACCGGCAAATGCGCCGGAGGATTGTTGCCGCACGGTGGCATTCTGGGCTTTCCACCCGAAACGACCGATGGCAAGTTTGCCGGTGGCAGGGTCTCTGGCCATTGCGGCGCGGCCGGAAACGCCGTCACCATCCCGGTCGTCGGGATCAGCGTGAGCAAGAATATCGGCCGGGTGTATGGCTTCGATCAAGCCCATGCCCGTCATCGGCGGCGTCATCCGTGGTGATAAAGTGGTTTCGGGATCGAGTGGGCCAAAAGCCAGATCAGCGACGCTGTAGCTTGGCTTGCGCAAAGAGATAACTGAACCGTCAGCCATTTCGAATGGCTGTTCTTCATACTCAATCACCATCCTGCCTTCGGCCTTCAGCCCCGGCACCGCCAGATCCTGAAGTTGCCCGCCATAGACAGGATCAGGCAGGGACGCAGCTACAAAAGCTTCAAGCGCCTGACGCTCTTCGTCGGACTTTGCCGGGCGGGCAAGTCGCAGGAACATCGACGTTGCGTCTGCCGCCCCTTCAGGCGGATGACCGCGGCCGTCCTTGATATGGCAACTCTGACAGGCCCGGGCATTGAAAAGCGGACCAAGACCATCCGACGCCTGCGTCGATGATGGGGAGGAAACCCAGAGCTTGCGAAACAGCGCATTTCCAAGCTTGAATGTCTCTTCCTGCTCGAAAGTCAAGTTGGAATTGAAGTGTGAAAGTGCGTCTCGATTGATCAGCTTGGTTGACGTGCCAGCGCCACCCTGCATGCGCTCGAATTGCTCCGCCTTTTCAAAGGAAGTTGTCGGTTGAACAACACGCTCAACACGCTTGCGGTCTTTCTCGGTGAGATCGTCGCGGGTATGCGGAAAATCCGCCATGCCGTCCGCCGATGCCGGCATTAAAAACGCCAACAACACCCCCGTGGCCACGCTCCCCTGGAGTGCGGAGCGTAAGGTGCCCGGGCTCGGTTTTCTTGAAAGGCGTAATGAAAAGTATTCGGTCATACCGCGCCACACAATTCTCAAATAAGTGGGCGCATAAACCCTATGTTCCGCGATCAAATTCAATCCCGGTATCGGCCAGACAATGGTCATTGCTTACTCTTAAGTGGTTAGTCAGCGTCAGCCGGTGATGCGTTTAGCTGACCATATTTCTGTTCGCCCAGATTGGCCAAGAGCTGGAGTTGTGTTTCGAGAAAATCAATGTGGCCCTCTTCGTCAGCAATTAGACTCTCAAACAGGTTCTTGCTGACGTAGTCTCCTTCTTCCTCGCAGACATCCCGGGATTTGGTGTAGGCCTTCCAGGCATCCTGCTCGCCGGCCAGATCGCTTTCGAGCACTTCCTTGATGTTCTGACCGATCCTGAGCGGTGCCACGGTCTGGAGATTGGGAAAGCCGTCGAGAAAGATGATTCTCTCGATGATCTTGTCGGCATGCTGCATTTCCTCGATGCTTTCGGCGCGCTCCTTGGCAGCAAGCTTTGCATAACCCCAGTCTTCCAGAAGCCTGTAATGCAGCCAGTATTGATTGACTGCGCCCAACTCCAGGAAAAGCGCTTCATTCAGACATGCGACAACTTTCTTGCTTTTCTTCATAGACCGTCCAAATCCTCACGGTGAAAATGACCCTCATTCTGCACCATCAGGCCCTGACTGGCGACTGCCTTTTCTCGGCATTTCTTTTTTTCGTTTCCTCCATGCGCAGACGTTGATCCGCGATCCGGTTCAGCAAATCCACCACCCTTGGCGCCGGACTTTCCATAAGAGCGTGGTATCGCTCAATTGTTTCGACAATGATGTCGATGACACCGGGGAAACAACCGCAACACTTTCCGCGTGCGCTCATTGCCTGGAACACCTTCCCCGGCGTTATCAATTGCCATTCGTCCGCATTGAGGAAGTCAACAATGACTTCCTCAATGTCTTTTTTGGATATGATGTTGCAGCTGCAAACGATCATGGCGTGTGGCTCTCACTCAAAGACTGCGTTGGGGCTGTCCAGGCTGTCGGAGCCTTCCAGCTCAATCGTGCCGAGTTCCAGCGCAGCAATGGCGCGTTCAATCGACCGCGTCTGCTTGATCAAGCCGTCGATTGGCGCCTGTACCGCAGCGTTACCCGCATCATTGCCGGTGGCAATCATCTGATCATAAGCCTCAACCGTCTCTGCGCGCTCAACCATTGCTCCCATGGCAACGACAGTGGCGTCGAGATCAGCAGAAAGCTCACTTGCAATCGCCGGATCCTTTGCCGCCACCAGCTCGGCAAGCGATGCGCCGGTCATTTCGGTTCCGTCGGGCCGTGTGTAAACGCCGGTGTATGCTGTGCGAATACCGACCGCGTCATAGCGGTGCGAATTGTGGGTGTTGTCGGAAAAGCAATCATGCTCCTCTTCCGGGTCACCCAGCAACAGACCAAGCTTCATGCGCTCGCCTGCCAGTTCGCCGTAGGACAGCGATCCCATGCCGGTAAGGATCGTCGACAATCCACCAGCAACGCCGCTTTCTTCAAGAGCTGCCCGCGCTGCGCCGCCAGCTTTCCAGTTGGCAGCCATCTCTTCAAGATCCGCAACCAGCAGATCGCTTGCCGCGGAGAGATAATCGCGGCGACGTTCGCAATTGCCATTGGTGCAATTCTCAAGGCTGTAGTCAGTGGCTGGACGGGCGCCAGCTCCGGCGCCGTTGCCATTAAGATCCTGGCCCCAAAGCATGAATTCAACCGCGTGATAGCCCGAAGCAACATTGGCTTCGATCCCGCCGGCTTCCTGGAGTGTCCCGGAGATAAACTCCGGTGTGATCTTGGCAGCGTCAATGGTCTTGCCATTGATCTCGATGGAAGGATTGGCAACCACATTCGCGGTGAACAGCGAGTTCTCGTCACTCTCCGTACCATAGCTCCCATCGACATAGTCAATCAGACCCTCGTCGAGCGGCCAAGCGTTGACCCGGCCTTCCCAGTCGTCAACAATCGCATTGCCGAACCGGTAGACCTCGGTCTGCTGATAAGGCACACGGGCTGCGAGCCAGGCGTCTTTGGCAACAGAAAGCGTCTCCGCTGTCGGGCTTTCGAGGAATGCCTCGATGGCGGCGTCCAGCACTTTGGCGGTTGAAAGCGCATCGTCGTATTTGGCTTCAGCAACATCGGCATAATGCGCGATGACTGCTTCCGGCGTGACATCGGCGGCCGCTATGGTGGTCATGGCAGTGGATGCGAAGAGGCCAAGTCCGATTAGATGTGCGAGGTGTTTCATTGTCTGCGGTACTCCCGGTTTTACAATTTAAGTTAGTGAAGAGACCCACTTGCCTGAGATGTGGCATGTGCTGCTCTCATATCGATATCGACGATTGCGCTTAATGGAATTGACGTCAGCCTCTGGTTATGACCGAGCAGGATCGCGGCATAGGCACTGGCCTGCTCGACCACTTCGAAGCAGGCGTCGGAACAAGTGAGCAGCTTGGCTGACTGAACCAGAATATCCTCATCGCCGTGCTGGGCGCCCGAGACCATGCCAAGCACCAGGCATTCGTCACGGCAAAGATGGCCAGCGCCCGGCTTGTAGAAGCGCAACGGACAGGTTGCGCAGGCACCAAGCTGACGGACCAACGATGCCATCGCATCAACGGCGATCTGACCGTCGATTGCACCAAGCGCCTTGGCATGGGTGGCCCAGGCCGCATCCCAATAGCGCTGATCCGAATGGGCCAGACCCGCTATCCAGTTGCGATAACCATTGACGACGAGGTTTTCTGGCTGCTGGCGCAGATAGGCTGCAGCAGGGCAATCTCCGCCATCATCGTGTTCCATTCGCGCCATCATATCCCCACGGATTTAAACATGAGTGTTTCGGTAATGTATAACGAAAGTGGAGTCAAACTGTATAGTTTAGAATGAATCCAAACTGTTACCTGCAGCAGCCATGACAGAGTCTGAAGAGCTGAAACGGGACAGGCGTCATTTGGGAATGCTCGCCGGCATATTTCGGAAGTTTGCTCATTTCGCCGTTTCAAACGGTAGCCCGCCGTTAGCTTCAGCCAGCAGGATATTCACAACAAATGCTGCGAAATTATCCGGATGATTACTCGCCCCATTGCCCATAGCCGATTTGCGCCTAGGTTCACTTCAACGCCAGATGCAGTGGCATCGCACAATGGGGCATCGAGGACATACGCAGATGGTTGAGCCGAAACTCCCTTCGATTGCCCTTATTCTGGGGAGCGGTCCCAGCGCTCCGTCAATTAAGAATTGGTCGAAGTCTGCCAATGCGAAAATTGTCGCCATCAACAATGCCTGGCGGGCGTGCCCGGATTGGGATTATCTGGTTCATGCTGGCGATTTTCCGGCTTCCCGCATGCCGGAGCGGTTCGCGCCATGGCAGTCTGTTCACAGCTATGAAAGCTACGTTCCGGCTCAAAACCGCTATGGCGGCTTTGTCTACGGCGGTGGCACCATGGCGTTTACCGCCGGATACTGGGCTCTCGACGCCCTCAAGCCCGACATTTTGGCCTATTTCGCCTGTGACATGACCTATTCCGGCAACAGGACCCATTTCTACGGCAACGGAACCGCCGATCCATTACGCAATGATGTGACCTTGCAGTCGCTTGAAGCCAAGTCCGCACGGCTGATGGCCCTTGCCGGGCAGCAGGGATGCGCCTGTGTCAACTTGTCAGCGGAACCCGCGAGCAGACTTTTGTTCCCGCGCACCAAATTCGCCGACCTTACAGGACCGGTCGCAACGATTGAAAACGACCCGGAACTGGTTGAAGCCGCACTCTTGGAGGAAGCCCGGCTCGGTTATATGGTCGCGGATGGAGAATACTGGCATCACACCGAGAGCTTTGATGCCCGGGCGCTGTCCCGGATCGATGAGATGTGGCTGAGTGCATGTCTGCACGAGCGATTGGAAAAGCGCTTTGCGTGATCCCAATGCGATGATCTCGCCGATTTCTCCCGGAGCCTTGTCCGCGCCATCAGGGCCGACGATGCGGATGCGAACACGGGATTGCGTAGTACCGACCGATGCCAGACGTTCGCGCCAGCGCGAGTGATGCCGCCCGATGATATTGCCACTATCCTAGCGAGACTTCTCTTAGCTTGAGACTAACAAGTCAGTAAGAAACTGTCTAACCGCGACAGGTCCAAACGCCACGTCCTGAACTGATTGGCCCACAGCGGCTTTTTCTGACAAAGCCTTCAGATGTTCAAAAGGGCTGCGGCGTTGTCGCGACAAACCTTTCGTCTTTCCTCATCGCTCAGCGGCGCTGCCTCGATCCAGTCCCCCGCCTCTTGCGGACGCTCGAACGGATAATCGACCGAGAACATGATGCGATCATCGCCAACCATGTCCAAGGCGCAACGTAGTGGAGCGTCCGCGCACATGCCAGATGTCGTCATCCAGATGTTATGTTTGAAATAGTCCGACGGCTTCCTCTCGAGGCGCATATCGCCGCGGTTAGAAATTTCCCAGCGGCTATCGAGCCGCCACAGAAGATAAGGCAGCGTTTCGCCGAGATGACCGAGAACGAGTCGGGCACCGGGATACCGGTCAAAGGTGCCGGAAAAAACCAGCCGCAGAGCATGCGTTGCGGTTTCAACCGTCCAGCTCCACACTGGCCCCCATAGCTCCGGATGATCGTTGTACATCTGGACCTGTTCAGCCGGATTGTTCGGATGGATATAGACCGGCACTTCCAGATCGGAAACACGCTCCCAGAACGGCGCGTAACGGTCATCATCAAGATAGGTGCCGCCGGTTTGGCCATTGATCATTGCACCGTGCATGCCAAGGTCATGCACGCAGCGTTCCAATTCGTCAGCGGCGCCCTTCGGATCCTGCATGGCCAAGTGGGCAAAGCCGCCGTAGCGGCCCGGCTGTCTTGAAATCTCTTTCGCCAGAAAATCGTTGACCTGGCTTGCAAGACGCATCGCCGTGGCGGTATTTTTTTCCGCCTGAACACCCGGCCCCGCGAGGGACAGGATCGATTTCTCGATGCCGACCCCATCCATTGCTGCAAGCCGTTGCTCGCCAAAGTCTTCCAGCGCCTCACGCGCCTTGCCGAACAGTGAAGGGCTGATGTTGACCGCCGTCTTCGCCCAGTAGTCGACAAAGTCGGGATGCATGAAGTGTTCTTCCAGGGCTATTTTAGGGGTAAGGGAAGTCATCGTGTCTCCGTCATCCAGATTGAATTTGCAGTCTTTACCGGCTGCTCTTGCGGCCAGGCTACAATTCGAAAATCTTTTTCTCGGTTTTATGAAGGCAGTCACTGACACCGGTTGCAGTGATCAGATAATTGTCGCAGATCACCGCGAACACACGTCCATCATCGTATCCGGGATGAACAGCCAGACACATGTCCTCCGCAAGCGGCATGGTCTCGTCCTTGCGGATCAACGGACGTTCCACCATCTCGCAGCCTTGTCCATGGGCATACAGACGTATTTCCGGCGGCAGTCCCCTTGCTTGCATCCAGTCATCATGAGACTTCGCAATTGCGGCCGGCTGCGCACCCGGCTTCATCAGTGACAATGAATGATCCTGGGCCGCCTTCACATTTGCGAAGGCTTCAAGCAGATGGTCCTGCGCGTTGCCGAGAACCATCGTTCGAGCGATCTCCAGATAGATGCCACCGGGTCCGTTCACTTCGATCAACAGGGACATGTGATCGCCCTTTTTCAGTTCGCGATTCTGGAAGTGTCGCCCCATAAACCGGGAACTCTGACCCTGCGAGGCGGACAGGCCGAGATAAATTCCCTGATCACTGCCAAGTCTGCGCCCGATCGCTTCCGCATGGGCCGCAACATCGCGATCCGTCACACCCTGCCGGATGAAATCACACACTTCAGCAAAAACCTGGTCTTGCAGATCGGCCGTCTTGTGGATGAGTTTGATTTCCTCGACGCTCTTGATGGCTTTGACGCCATCAAGAGCGTCGGATGCGTCAACGACGTCAAACCCTTCCTTGAGTGCCGTCATCATGCCGTAAGGCAAAGCTGCAGGGCACAAAACACCCAGTCGTTTTGCGCCGGCATCCCGCAAAGCGCCAACCATCAGATCGGCATCGTAGTCGACCGTGTAGTGAATGGAATGGAAAGACGGTGTTCCCAGCACTCGTCCCACTCCGCGAGCACCATGATCATCAGGCGCGGGGGTTCTGTCAGTGCAGAATGCACCCATTTCCACCACGACCATCGGCTGGTCACGCAGGAACGCAACGGTCCGCGGATAACCATTGAGAGCAGGCACGTCGGTGAACCAGCGGACATAGCCGCCGATCCAGTCCTCGCGGGCATGCATGACCAATGCATCTATGCCGTCCGCATCCATGATAGTCCGCGCGAGCGCCCAGCGGCGCTCCAGTTCGGCATTCGAAATCGGGGAAATTGTCATCTGTCCAACCTGTTCTTCAATGCGGCTACGCCACCGGCGACGAAGTCTCTCATATTGGTTACAATGATTGGCAGCGCCTGCTCATGATAGACATCCGACGCACCACCGATATGAGGTGTTATGATCAGGTTCGGCAGATCCCAGACGGCGGCTTCGGGCGCCAGGGGGGAATTGGCGAACACATCAAGTGCCGCACCGGCGATACCGCCCGACTTCAGGCTTTTTGCCAACGCCGCCTCGTCGACACAGCCACCACGGGCAATGTTGACGAGGTAGGCGGACGGTTTCATCGCGCCAAGCACCTTGGCGTTGACGATGTGATGGGTGGCCTCGCTGTAAGGCGTCAGCACGATCAGGAAATCTGCCTCTGCGGCAGCCGTATGGAGTTGCTCACGACGGTAGACCCGATCGATGCCGGGCGCGGAGTCTCGCCCGCTCGAAACGCCCGTCACGCGCATGCCGAAGGCGCCAAGCACACCCGCCAGATGTTCGGCGATAGCGCCGAGGCCGACAATGCAAGCCGTCTTTCCAGCGAGCAGTGGCTGCGGCCACCGCTCCCAGACATGCGCTGTCTGGTTTTCCAGCATTTTTGGAAACCGGCGCAGCAAAGCCAGCATGTGAAGGACCGCCAGTTCGCTCATTTGCGGGCCATGAATGCCACCGCAATTGGTGATGGCCACGCCTTCGAGGCTCAAGAGATTGTCAACGCCGGTGGTCAGAGCCTGTATCCAGCTCAGCTTCGGCATGGCGGCGAGAAGCTCCGGTTTCAGATAGGGTGCGAGCCCTACCAGGACGTCTGCATCAGGCGCAATTGCGATGGCCATATCCAAATCGCTTGTCGCGACATAGTTCAGCTCAGGAACCGCCTTGGAAAGCTGCTCTGCATAAAATTCAGCCTGATTGTTAAAAATCAATACGGTCACGGGTACCTCAGTAAAGGATTGAAGGGAGCCACAGCGCCAACGAGGGAAACACAAACATCAGCACGATGAGAATTACCGGCGCAATCAGGAACGGGATGATGCCACTGTAAAGTTCCTGTATCGGCAAATCCTTTACCTGTGCGCGGATGATGAACAGGTTCATGCCAACCGGGGGAGTTATCAGCCCGAGTTCGACGAGAACCGCAACCAGCACCCCGAACCAGATCGGATCAAAGCCGTAGCCGGAGATAACGGGGAGGAACACCGGCACAGTGATCAACACCATGCCGAGCCCCTCAAGAAAACACCCGAGAACGATGTAGATAACGATGATCAGCGTCATGATTGCCCAGGCATCGAGCCCGGCTTGCTGCGCCAATGCAAGCAGCGTGTCCGGCAGACGGGTCTGGACCACGAAATTTGAAAAGATTGTTGCGCCGATGATGATCATGAACAGCGCGCACGAAACCAGGACACTGGCCTTGACGCTGCGGACCAACTGATCAAAAGCCAGCGTTCGATTGATGAAACCAAGCAGGATGGCACCGAATGCACCGATCGATGCCGCTTCAGTCGGGCTAAATATACCGGCGTATATGCCACCGATCGTCAAGACAAACAGCAACACGAACTGCCATGGCCCGAGCAGCGCCAAGAGCCGCTCGCGCACCGAGGCCGACACCTCGACCGGAGCCGCACCCGGGCGCCGCGCGATCAAGAGCGCGATGACCACATAGAGAAACATCAAGACTATTCCCGGCAGCATGGATGCCGCAAACAGCCGGGCAACGCTTGTCTCGGAGATGGAACCGTAGATGACCAGTATGATCGACGGCGGAATCAGGATGCCAAGCGATCCACCAGCCGCGACAGACGCCGCTGAATAGCTCGGTCTGTAACCCGCTCGTCCCATTTCCGGCATCGCAATGCGGGTCATGCTTGCAGCTGTCGCAACCGAACTGCCGCAGATTGCCCCGAACGCGCCCGATGCAGCAATCGAGGCCACTGCCAGACCGCCGCGCAGACCGGACAACACGACACGCGCCGCATTGAACAGGTCCGCTGACATGCGCGACCCGCTGGCAACTTCGCCCATCAGGATGAACAACGGAATGACCGAAAGATTGTAGCCCGAAGCAACATCAAAGATCGTGGTTCCGGCGATGAATTTCGATGACATCAAACCATTGAGCGCCCAGTTTCCGCCGACCCCGATAAGGGCCAGCGCTATCCAGACGGGCTGTCGAAGGAACAGGATCACCAGCATCAGACCTATGCCACCGAGCCCCAGTGAGAGCGAACTCATACCCCACCTTCTTCCGTAGGGGCGTGGGTGGCGCCGGCAGAGGAGGTTCGCAACTGTACCAGATATCCCCAGAATATCCCGACCATTCCAGAGAATGCGGCCAGCCACAGAGCCCATTGCGGCACACCGAGTTCCAGGGAACGGTCGCCATATCGCCAGGCGTCCATCGCGGGACCTATCATTGACCATCCGCAGAAGGCGAACAGACCGACGCCCAGCATGGCAGCAATCAGCGAGAGCACCCGCAAGGCCCAAGCTGGAAGAAAGTCATCAATCAGGTCGATCAGAATTTCGCCCCTGCGGGCCACGACTGGCGCCATGCCAAACATCACCATGACCAGAAGCGCGATGCTGACCACATCATAAGTGCCACGCACAGGGATATTGAACCCGGCACGCAGCACTACATCAGCAACAACGACCAGCATCATGATCACCAATGCGCCACCCGCGATGGAGAGCATTATACTGGTCACCCGGTCGAATTCAGCTGGTTTTTGAGGCATCGCGGACTGTTCCCTTCGAATGGAGCGGCCCGCCATGATCGGCGGGCCGCGGCTGCATCACTTCGTATAGGCGGCGACAAAGTCGGCAGCGTTGCCGCCCACTGCCTCAATCGCACCTGAGATAATGCTCTGGAACTCCGTCTGAAGGGTGGCGACCTTCTCAGTACCCAGCTCGATGATCGTGACACCACCATCGACCATGTATTGCCGACCGGCGCTTTCGCCTTCATCCCAGCGCGCGCCATACCATTCGCCTCGGTCAGGACCGGTAGTGTCGGTAATGACTTGCTGCATCTCCGGCGTCAGACGATCCCAGGCCGCGTCAGACATGACGACCGCGAAGGTCGCAGAGGCAAGGCCCGGTTCCATCGAGTACTTCGTCACCGGCGCGAAGTCGAAAGCCTGCGTCGCCTCATAGGGGAAGGACGCTGCATCGACGACACCTTTGCCCATCGCGTCCGCAGACTCCGCCGGCGGCACGGGAACAGGCGATGCACCCATCACCTCGATCATCTGTTGCCAAATGGTGCCTGCATAACGGATGCGCAGGCCCTTGATAGCCCCAAGATCGCTCGGGTCGGTTTTCGCAAAATGCAGCTTCAGCGGCGGCGTCACCGCCATCCAGAGAATGTGCGTCCCCTCATGTTCCGACGCGAGATAATCTGGTGCCAACTCGGTCAAACGGCGCGAGGAAACCTGGCTTTCCTTGCCCGCAGACGGATTGGTTAACGGCAGCCCGGCAAGTTCCGTCATCGGGAACCGTCCCGGTGTCGCTCCGTGCAGGATGACCGCGATATCCGCGCCCCCCGAACGCACCAGATCGAACTGGCGTGGTGGCGGTCCAAGCTGACCCGCGGGGAAAATTTCGACCTGCAGTTCACCGCCGGTTTTCTCGCTCAGCTCCTCACCCCAAGCCTGGATAGCCTTGTTGAACGTGTGCATCGGCGGCAGGAAACTCGAAACCTTGAGTGTTTCCGCCATGGCGGGAGCTCCAAGCCCCCCTACGGCCAGTGCGCTAATTGCAACCAATTGAAGTAGTTTCATCACTCTCTCCCTGATGATGTGAGGTCAGAACCCCACCTTATCCCCGCCCTTAAGACCGAGGATTTCGCGTGCCTCATCCGGCGATGCGACTTCGCACCCCAGACCTTCGACAATTTGACGTACTTTCTGAACCTGCTGTGCATTGCTTTCGGCCAACGTGCCGCGCGAAATGAACAGGCTGTCCTCGAGACCGACCCGCACATTGCCGCCCATCTGGCTCGCGGTCGCAGCCAGCGGCATCTGCGCACCACCCGCCCCCAGAACCGACCAACGATAGTCATCGCCGAACAGCCGGTCCGCGGTGCGTTTCATGAAGATCAGATTGTCGACCTCGGGGCCGATACCGCCCAGAATGCCAAAGATGAACTGGATGAACACCGGCGCCTTGAACAGACCGGAATCCATGCAGAATTTCAGATTGTAGAGATGCCCGACATCGTAACACTCGTGCTCGAATTTGACGTTGTGCGGGGCCAGCGTCTCTGCGGCTTCCCTTATGTCGCGAAAGGTGTTGCGAAAGATGTTGCCGTCGGAATTCTTGACGTAATCCTTCTCCCAGTCGAACTTCCAGTCGTCATCTCCATAGCGATTTGCCAGAGGGTGGAACGAAAAGTTCATGCTGCCCATGTTCATCGAGCACATCTCGGGCGAAAAGGTCTTGGCCGGGTTGATCCGATCCTGAATGGACAGTGTCAGAGATCCACCGGTCGAGATATTTACCACTGCGTCGGTCGCCTGCTTGATGCGCGGCAGAAACGGTGCAAAGTCCTCAATGGCGACGGAGGGCGACCCGTCTTTGGGATTGCGGGCGTGAAGATGCAGGATCGAGGCACCTGCCTCGGCGGCATCTATCGCCTGCCGGGCGATGTCGTCATAGGCATACGGCAGGGCGTCGGACATCGTCGGAGTATGGATCGCGCCGGTGACGGCGCATGTGATGATCGTCTTTTTCTGTTTTGCCATGAGTCAAGCTCCTTTGGGATTGGATGATCGCGTCACGCGAAAGCTGAGCGGGAAGAGTTGCAGATCAAACCGGGCGCGGATCAGTCCCCAAACGCCCCGGGGCGCCTTGAGCATGATCACGATGGCGACCACTCCCAGAACCATCAGATAGATCGTTCCGAGGTCTGCCAGCGTTTCGCGCAGTGCAAAGAAGATCAACGTTCCAATGATAGGCCCTTCGACAGTTCCGATGCCGCCTATCACGACGATGAAGATCACAAAGGCTGTCCAGTCATTGACTGAAAATGCAGCATCCGGCGAGATCCGCAGTTTTTGCAGAAAGATCAACGCGCCAACCATGGCGGTGAGGGCGGCGGTGACGACGTAGACGACGAATTTCGTTCGCCAGATGTCAATCCCCAGCGAGCCCGCGGCCAGTTCATTGTCGCGGATTGCGGTCAGGGCCAGTCCCCGGCGGGAGCGGAGAAAGAGATAGACGATTGCAATCACCAGCATGGCCGATCCCAGTGCCAGCCAATAACTCAGATGTTCGCGCCCGGAGCGATCTGAGGCCAGGGATTTGACAATGCCCACCGGTAGCGATGAGCCGGACCCGCCGCCAAGCGCAGAGACCTGTGCAAAGGACAGGCGGAAGACTTCCGCAATCACCCAGGTGCCGATGGCGAAATAGGCCCCGCGCAAGCGAAAGATCAGCAGCGCGACCGGCACCGCAATCACCGCGCCAAGAATGCCGGCGACGGCGATCGCCGCAACCGGCGGGAGACCCCAGAACATTGTCAGAGCGAACAACATGTAGCCGCCAAAACCGACATAGGCCTGCTGTCCGACAGATACCAATCCGGCATATCCGGCCATCAGGTTCCACAGGCTGGCCAAGGCCAAATACAGGAACAATTCTCCCATCAACCGCATGTCCGCACGGCCGGCCCACCAAGGGGCAGCGATCAGAAGAATGAGAATGACAAGACCAAGCAGGCCTGCGACTTTGGCAGCCTGTGAAGTCCGCGTGACATGATAGTCAGAATGGTTCATCCGCTTATCCTCGGAAACAGACCATTTGGGCGCACTGCCAGGATGACCAGAAACGCCAGGTGACCCGCCAGGAGCTGCCAACCGGGATCAATTTTAGCGCCAATGGTTTGGGCAACACCCAGAATGACGCCACCCGCCAACGTGCCCCAGAGATTGCCAAGCCCGCCAATAATCACTGCTTCGAAACCGAAGATCAGCCGCCCACCGCCAATGGATGGATCAAAGCTGGTGCGAATTCCCAACAGGATGCCCGCAATGGCCGTGACCACCAATGCCAGCGCCATCGCCAGTCCAAACACGTGGCGACGATTAAGCCCCATCAACTGCGCAATTTCCTGATTGTCGGAAACGGCGCGGAACGCCCGGCCGAGAGCGGTTCTGTAAAAAATCCACTGCAAGCCTGCGATTACCAGGACCGCAACCGCGAAGGTGAGGATCGGCAAGACACCCAGAGACAGCCCGCCAATGGCAACGCTTGCTGTTTCCAGCGCGCCTGCATCCATTTTCTGCGGGTCGGCCGAATAGATCTCGAGAAGCCCGTTTTGAATGATGACAGACAACCCGAAGGTGACCAGAAGCGGCGGAAGCAGGTCATTGCCCAGGGTCTGGTTCAGTATGACGCGTTGCAGGGCATAGCCTGCGATGCCCATAGAAGGTGCTACGATCAAGAGTGCCACCAGCGGGTGCAGCCCCAAAATGGTTGTCACTGACAATCCGAGATAGGCGGCCAATATGATCATGTCGCCATGAGCGATGTTGACCAGCCGCATCACCCCAAAGATCAGCGACAGACCCGCCGCAAAAAGCGCATAGAGCCCGCCGAGCAAAGTCCCCTGAACCACCGCATTCGCCCACTCCATGATCATTCAACCCCGAAATAGGCGCGCGCGATGTCTTCCCGCGACACGGTTGCGGACGACCCTTGAAGCGAAATCCGGCCTTCCTGAAGGCAGTAGACACGTGATGAAACAGCCAGCGCCTTGGAGATATCCTGCTCGACGATCAAAGCGCTCATGCCGGTTCCGATGATGCCCGGGAGCGCCTCATAGATGTCCTTGATTATGATGGGGGCCAATCCGAGGCTGATTTCATCAAACAGGATCAGATCGGGGTTTGCCATCAGCGCCCGGCCAATCGCCACCATTTGCTGCTGGCCGCCCGACAGTGAGGTGGATTGTTGGGCACGACGCTCGGACAGGATCGGGAAAAGTTTGTAAACGGCTTCGAGGGACCAGTGGCCCTTGCGCCCGGTCTGGCCGCCGATGATCAGGTTTTCCTCCACCGACAGCGATGGGAACAGCTGGCGCCCCTCCGGCACCAGCGCAATGCCCTTTGTCGCCACCTCGTCGGCGCGAAGGGCCCCAATGGCCTCTCCGCGATAGCGCACCATGCCGGCTTTGTTGCCGGTCAATCCGGAGATTGATCGCATCAGCGTGGTCTTGCCTGCGCCGTTGGCCCCGATAATCGCCAGAACCTCGCCTTCGTCCACCATCAGATCGACACCGAAGAGCGCCTGGAAATCACCATAAAAGGCATCAAGCCGGGACACTTCGAGAATGGGATCACGCATCGGCTTCGATCCCCAGGTAGATTTCCTGCACCTGTGGGCTTTGCATGATCGCCTGCGGCTCGCCCTCGGCGATCTTTTTGCCAAAATCGATAACGATCAGCCGGTCCACCACCGCCATGAGCGCGTGAACGACATGTTCGATCCAGATGATCGCGGTACCGCGCTTGTGGATGTCCTTGATTGTCTGAATCAGGGAAGTGCATTCGGCCTCGGTCAGGCCGCCGGCGATCTCGTCCAGCATCAGAAGCTTGGGTTTGGCGCAAAGCGCGCGTGTTAGTTCGAGCCGCTTTCGGCCCAGAAGCGTCAGGCCACCGGCCAGCGTGTTGGCCTTGTCCAGAAGTTCGGTCTGCTCCAGCACATCCAGGCAATGCCGCTCCGCCGCCCGGCCGGATAGTCCGGCCGCCTGGGTCGAAGCGACCATGGCGTTTTCAAATACTGTCATTCCGGAAAAAGGCTGCGGAACCTGAAAGCTTCGGGCCATGCCGGCGCAGCAGCGGCGGGCGGAATTCATGCCGGTCACATCCCGGCCGTCAAAATGCACACGTCCCGAATCGGCGCGCAATGTACCGGTAATGAGGTTGAACATGGATGTCTTTCCAGCGCCGTTGGGACCGATGATGCCCAGCGCCTCGCCGGCGTTCAGATCATAGCTCAGCTCATCGGCAACCGTTACGGCCCCAAATGATTTGGTCACTTTGTCCAGTTGCAAAAAAGCGGTCATGTCACCCTCGACGGTTGGGTGGCCGCGGCGCCGAGGATCGGCGCGGCGGCGTTCTTGATCAGGCGAGCAGCTTCAATTCGCCTGTTGTCGGAATCTCCGGCGCTGCGGAATTGGCGACAATCTTGAGCTCCATTGAATCACCCTCCCGCTGCCACTGACCGGCGACAAGCGGCGTCTTGGTCACGTTGTTGATCGGACCATTGGCCCAATTTACCGGCCCGACGATCGTGTTCAGATTGGTCGCTGCGATGGCCGAAACGATCGCGGCTGGATCGTCCAGATCATCGGCGCGCCGGATCACGTCGGCAACGACCTCGAACAGGGCGTGTTTGAACCCGATAGGCTGGGTCCAGGGCCGCCCCGACGCAGCGGTGTAGCCTGTTGCCAGCTCTCGAGAACTGGCCCCGGTCAGCGATGAGGCGAACGGATGGTCAGGAGACCACCAGACTTCCGAACTGAGGCCGTCGCCGCGTTCTCCCAGCGCTTCGATGACGGAGGGAAAGAGCAACGCCTTGCCTATGGTCACCACCCTTGGCGCAAATCCCTGCTGGGCGGATTGCGCCCAGAATGTTGAGAAATCCGGTGGAATCATATTGCCGGTAACAATCTCGCATCCCGCTGCCTTGAAGGCAGCGATCTGGTTGGAGAAATCATCCGACAAGGGCTGGTAACGGCCCGGATCGACGAGGTCGTAACCTGCCGCGGCCAGAGGCTTGGGCAATCCGAGTTCCGCATCACCCCATGCGTTGCCGTCTGCATCATTTGGGAACAGTCCACCAACTGTCTTGGCGACGCCGCTCTTGCTCCACATGTCCAGAAAGGCGCCGATGACGTCCTCAAGTCCCCAGAAAAAATGATAGGTGTTTTCAAACCCTTCACCAGGAACGCCGTTTCGTCCGAAGAAGTAGGGCTGCCATGGACAATCAGTAGTGATGCAGGGTACCCCGTTAACTTCAGCCTGGTCGGAAACCGGGTTGACCGTATCCGGAGTGGATGCAGCGACGATAATGTCAACCTCGTCGCCCAAGATCAGGTCAGCAGCCACCTCGGCGGCACGGTTTGGGTTGGACTGGCTGTCCTTGGATATGATCTCGACCTGATAGGTCTTGCCGTTGTTCTCCAGCCCAGCGGCAAACAGTTTTGAAATGGCGTCGATGACGTAATCATCGGCTTCGGCGAAGCCCGCCAGGGGGCCCGTTCGCGGGCTGACGTGGCCAACCTTGATGACCGGATTGGCGGCATAGGCACGCGAACTTGTCAGGATGGCGGGGGTGGCAAGCGTGGCGGCACTTGCCGCCAGGAACCCGCGCCGGGACCAATGTGTTTGCTTGAATTTCATGATATCCTCCCTTTTTCAGCCTGTGCGGCTGGGTTGATTGTCCTCAGTCCAAGAGTATTCCCTCCAGCCTCGTCAGATGACGCGCCACGCGGGCGCGGACCTCCTTGGCTTCTTCTTCCGTCCAGGTCCGGAACCCTTCTCCCGTTTTCATGCCAAGCCGTCCCTCCTCGACGAGCTTTTCAAGATAGGGGGATGGGCCTTGCCGGTTTTCCAGATCGAACAAGGCGTTTTGATGGATGGCGAGCGTCAGATCCGTCCCGACGAGATCGGCGTTTTCCAGAGGCCCCAGAACAGCAAGCCTGCGGCCAAAACTGGACTTGATGACCGTATCCACCGCCTCAGCATCACAGATGCCGTTTTCAACCATGCTGATCGCCTCGCGCCACAAAGCGTGCTGCAGGCGATTGCCGATAAAGCCCGGCACGTCCTTCTTCACCCGCACCGGCGTTTTTCCCGCTTCGGCGAGCAGGGACATCATGCTCTCGGCCGCCGCGTCATCGGTCCACTCGGTGCTGACAACCTCGACCAGCGGGATCATGTGCGGCGGGTTCCACCAGTGGGTACCAAGCGCCCGGCTCTTGTGCCGCAGGCCCGACATGATCTTGGTGATCGGCATCACTGATGTGTTCGAGGCCAGAATACAGGCGTCGGATGCATGGGTCTCGATTTCGACGAAGATCTTCTGCTTGAGCTCGAGTTGCTCGGGCGCCGCTTCAAACACAACCTCCGCCTCCCTAACCGCAGCGGCGGTTGTGTCTCTGATCTCGATCTTCCCGAGGATCCCGGGAATGTTGTCAGCGGTCTCGCCCAGCGCTTTCAGGCTGTCCGAAATCCGTTGCGCCACCGTAGCGCGGGCCTTCTCGACGGGATCGGTGATGAACACATGGTGGCCAGCGCGCGCCATCGTCAGGGCAATCCCGTGACCCATCAGACCGGCACCGATCACGGCAATCTGGTGATTTTTTCCCATACCTCAACCTGCCGTATAGCCACCGTCGGCATAAAGAATATGCCCGGTGTAAAAATCTGACGCCATCGAGGCGAGGAACAGCAGCGGCCCGGCCAAGTCTTCAGGCTCGCCGAGCCGGCCTTTGGGAACGCGGGCCAGGAAGCCGTTGCGCACCTTGGTGGCCTCTTCGGTATCCTCGAACATCCAGGCGGTCAGGGGTGACCGGAACACGGTTGGTGCGATCGCGTTGACCGTAATCCCGGTCGGGCCAAGTTCACAGCCCAGCGCCTTTACAAGGCCGTCGGTCGCCGCCTTGGAGGCGCAGTAGGCTGTGTAACCAGCCGGATGCCCCAAAAGACCTCGTGCGGATGACACCAAGACAATCTTGCCGCCGTCGCCTTGCGCTTTCATCTGAGCTGATGCTGCACGGGCCAGGAGCCAGCTTTGCGTGACATTGGCATCCATGACCGACAGAAAAGTCTCAGGCGACATGTCGTTGATCAGGGCGACTTTGTTCATGCCGGAGGCTACGACCAGAATGTCGAGCCGGCCATATGCGGCCACCGTCCGGACAACCAGATCGGTACAGATCGCCTCGTCCGTTGGCCGGGTGTTGATCGCCGTGACGTCCGCGCCCAGTCCGCGGCATTCGGCGGCAATTTCATCAAGCGCGCTCTGGTTGCCTGCAACCAACACCAGTTTGCAGCCGGCTCCGGCCAGGATCCGCGCCGCGACCATGCCGAACGCTCCGGAAGCGCCGGTGATCAAGGCGACTTTGTCTTTCACGTCGAACATCGACATCGGGTTTTGCATTGTGTTCACCTTCAGGCCGCGGGGGGATAGGGGATGACCACCAGCATTGTGCAAGTGTCGTTGCGCCGATTCTCGATCTTCCGAATTTCGCCAGGCGCGATGGTGCAGCTGTCATATTTGCCCAGGCTCGACTCAACCCCGTCAACAATGACGGTCATCTCGCCATCGAGAACGACGTAGACCTTTTCAAAAGGGGTGGAATCCGGTCCGGCGCCGCCGCCCGGCAAGAACTGACTCAGGCCAACCCACTGGTTGGTCGGGCCGCCCTGCTCGAACCCCTGAAGCCGCAGCCCGTGGCAATCGAAATGGTTGGGCGCAACATAAGGCTGCGCATCTTGAAATCGCTTGATGTGCATTTCTCTCCTCCCCAGGAAAACATGCGCGTGGTGCGCCGCCGGCAATTCGGCGACGCATGCGGTGCTTAGAAAGCGCCGCCGTCCTCAATCCGGTAGGCCTGCCCTTTGTCGATCATCGCCACGAGACGAATGATGCAGCCATCGCCACGATCCCAGTTCCAAGGGAAGAAGGCGAAGGTCACACGCTTGCCGGTGACTGCATCCAGATCGCCACCGACATTCTCGATACCGAGGATGCCGCTCTTGAACAGCGTGTTGTGGACCGGTTCCCAATCAGGGAAGTCATCCTTCCAGTCGTTCCCGCCGGACCACACCCTGTACTCTTCTTCCAAGTGTGGAAGGATGGGACCGTTGCGCTGCGGGCCGATCGCGGTCGCGAGTGGGTGATCGTTGGCCTGTGTGTCGTGGCCGACAACCTTGACGCCCTTCTCCACCATCCAGTCGGCGGCGCTTTGCACCAGACCAGGACAATAGGCGAAATAGTCACCGTCTTCATATTGCTTGTGCCAGCCGGTGTTGATGATCAGGACATCGCCGGGTCGAATTGCATGACCGCAAGCCTTTTCAAGATCGTCGCCAGTAATTGATTCCCACTTTTTCTTCGGAATCGACACCACCAGACCGGATCCGAAGAAATGCGGCAGCGGCACTTCGTCGATGAACGGCGTGCCCTGAACCACATGGGCCGGGGCGTCGATATGTGTTGTAACGTGCATGGTGGTGGTGATCGTCTGGCTCAGCACGCCGGACTTGGCCATGTAGTGTTTTCGCTCGATGGCGACATCTTTGAAGTAGGGCCAGTTCGGACACTGGTAACCGAACCTGTGGCTGAGGTTGTAAAACTCCAGGCCCATCGGATTGTCCGTGTTCGCCTGAAACTCGATTCCGCGAATTTTCACCATAAGGTACATCCCTCCGTTCACTGCCAGGGCGGCGCTGCTCATTCGAATGTCAGGATGGTCCTCCCAAGCCTGTCCCGTATATTGATACATATGCATCGCATTGTGGTCAATATGGATTATTCATTATACGGTACGGCTGCATCACATAGCAGGCTGCGTGCTTGACAAGGCGATCATGCGCAAGGTTAAGAATGGTTGGCCAAGAACAGGAAAAACAATGACACACGAAGAGCTCGAGACGGGGCGTTCCGGTATTCAGGTTATCGCGCGCGCAGCAGCAATATTGCGCGCCATGAAGGACAACCCCGGCGGCATGAGCCTTGGCCAGATCGCGTCGGCCGCGAATTTGCCGCGTTCAACGGTTCAAAGGATCATCGGGGCGCTTCAGACCGAGCGCTTTGTTATTTCTGATGCAGGCGGCGGCGGATTGCGGCTCGGCCCGGAGATCGGCGCCCTCGCGGAAGCCACTCAATACAACACGGTTGAACAATGCCGCATTCTGCTGTCGGAATTGTCCCAGAAAACCGGCGAAACAACGGATTTGTCGGTCTTGCGCGGCGACACGATGATTTTTCTGGATCAGGTTCCGGGCACCCACAGGTTGCGGACCATTTCCTCCGTTGGCGAGGTTTTTCCCCTTACCACAACAGCAAATGGCAGGGCCTGTCTGGCAAAATTGCCGCGGGCGAAAGCACTTGAGCTTGCCTCGCGGGAATGGAAGCGGCGCAATATCTCGCCTGATGTTTCGGGCCTCAACAAGATCCTGGATGAGATCACGGACACCGGCCTGGCCTGGGACGACAATGAGCACACAGAAGGCATCTGCGCCATCGGCTTTGCGTTCCAGGACTGGACCGGCGATCTCATTGCAATTTCTGTACCGGTTCCCTCCACTCGCTTTCCGCGGCAGAAAACAGCGATCGAGGATGCCGTACGGGAGACCAAAAACCACGTGGACAAAATCATGGACCGCGGTCGACCCTGACAAGCCGCAGCTTCCTATGAGAATGATCCGTGCGCCGGCTGTTTGAACACTGGCGGCGATGCCGCGAATTCAGGCGAGAACGATGGTGATTTCCAAACCGAACCGGGAAGTCATTTCAAAGTTCGTTTTTCAGCTTCCCGCGATATCCGCAACGTTGGAAAAAACCATGCATTGGCGCTTCCGGGTTCGCTGGATCATTCCGCAACGCTGGGCCACCGCCCTGCCCCGCTCAAGAGTTTTGTTCCGGCAATGCCCTACGGACAGCATCAAATTGGGACAGCGATTTCATTCAACAGCTTGAAGAATGTGCGCATTGGTTCTGACAGTTTGGCCGATGCGCGATAGGCATAGCCTGCTGTCGTTTCCCAGATGGTCTGGCGCAAATGGATCTGCTGCAATCCCATGGCCTCGGCCAAAGGCAGCATCTGCACTGGTATATGCGCGATATGCCCACCGCTTTTCAGCCCCTGCAGCAAGCTGTGGATCGAGGTCGTCTCGAAAGCGATCCGCGGCGGTTCCAGCCCGTTCGCAGCAAAGAATGACGATATACGCGCAGTACCGACATAATCGCTTTTCAGCACCATCCATGGATAGCTGTGGATACGGGCGGGCTCAATTTCCTGCCCGTCGGCCAACGGATGACCAGGGTTCGCAACCAGCACATGATGGGTTTTGAACAAGGGCTGCTTCACGATCTCGGACTGGTTCGGAAAATCAAGTGAAACACAGATCAAGTCCAGATCGCCAGTGATCAGATCAGGCACAAGCGTGTCGATCACCCCGCCGATTAGCGAAATCGAAACACCAGGACAAAGCACTTGAAACTCCGCTATGAGGGGCGGGAGGATGCTCACCAGCCACACCGGCCCTGCCCCGATACGCAGCGCGCCGACCCGCCCGTCCCGCTGTTCCTTGATGCGCGACATGGCATGGCGGTACTCGTTGTCCATCACTTTGACATGTTGCAAAAGAATCTCACCGTGCTTGGTCAGCCGCACACCCGAAGACAAGCGGTCGAACAATTTGACACCGTACTCGGTTTCAAGTCGCTGAATGCTCTTGGTCAAGGCAGGCTGACTTACGTTTAGCACCTCGGCAGCACGCGAAATACTGGCCTGCTCGGCAACGATCAAAAAGCTGTGCAGTAGCCGTGATTGCATGGAAATCCCCCGTCCAATCTATGTGCATTCGTTATGACTCATGTGTCTTTGTTATGGGTTTCCGTAAACACCGGAGCGTAACCAGCATAATTCGCAAAAATCAAGCTACTTTCCACCGAAAAAGACACACCTCATAACCATTGGTTATGTCGGACGGGTCAAATTGTATTGGACCCCCATCCCGACCTTGCGCAATTTACCTGCAACGGAACCAACCCGAAAACAGATAGAGGAGGATGGCAATGACCGGCTATTCCGAAGCCGCCAGCGGTCTTATTTTCCACGAACTCAGCCACGAATGGGGCCACGGCGCCCCGTCGATGCCTGGCTTCGATGATGTCGTCATGTACCGTTCGGTCAAGCACGGCCAGCATGGCGTGATGGCTCACCGCATGCGCATGGTCATGCATTCGGGCACGCATCTCAATGCACCGCTGCATATGATCCAGAAGGGTGCCGGTGTCGGCGAGATTGCCATGGAGCGGCTGTTCGGCATTGGCAGCATCCTGTCGATCCCCAAGGATCGGTGGGAATTGGTGACAAAGGCGGACCTGGAAAAGCATGCCGATCGCCTCACCCCCGGAGCGCTGATTGTGATCGTGACGGGCTGGCACAAGAAATACTCAGACAGTCTGGAATATTTCGGCGATGCGCCCGGCCTGTCGGTCGAGGCGGCAGAATATCTGGTGGCCTGTGATGTCGGCCTTGTGGCCATCGACACGCCGCAAATCGATCACCCGCTTGCGACCTCGCTGGGGCAGCATCGTGGTGGACCGCTGATGAACCGTTTGGTGGCGAAATACAGTGATGCCACGGGGCTGGACCCCAAGGTGGAGCACCCCGTCTGGAACGCGGCGCACAAGGTTTTGCTAAGAGCCGGAATCCCGACGATCGAGAACGTCGGCGGTGATGTCGGCGACATGCTTGGCAAGTCCGCCCTGATTCACGCGCTTCCGTGGAACTGGATGGAGGGGGACGCTTGCCCCGTACGTCTGGTCGCTATCTGCGACCCCACGGGTGACTACCGCATTGAAGCCGGCAAACAGGAATAGGAGACCATCATGGCTGAGACAGAGACAAGAAACGGTCTGCGCTATTACAACCTGAGCCATCGCTGGGGTCATGGGATGCCGGAATGGCCATCAACCCCCGGCATCAACGTGGGAGTCAAGAAATTCCACGCCAAGGACGGCATTTATGTCACCGAGTTTGAGGGCATCATGCACCGCGGCACCCATGTGGATGCACCGCTGCATGTAACCGAAAACACGCCGACCCTGACGGGCTACCCGATCAGCACCTTCTTTGGAACCGGCGTTGCGGTGTCCATTCCGAAAAAGAAGTGGGAAGTGATCACAGCCAAGGATCTGGAAGAGGCCACGCCGAAAATCCAGCCCGGCGACATCGTGATGATCAACACCGGCATGCACCACAAAATGGCCGATACGGATGAGTATTTCGCCTATTCGCCCGGCCTTTATGCCGATGGCGCGCAGTGGCTTGTGGATCGCGGCGTCAAAATGGTGGGCGTTGATGTGCAGGCCAATGATCACCCGATGGCGACCAAGATGGTCGATCATGGGCTGGGACCAACCCACCCGCACCTGATTGAAGAATACCGCGAGTACACGGGCCGTGACGTCAAAGAGGATTTCCCGCATTGGGAAGCCGCACACAAAATCCTGATGGTTCAAGGTGGCATCCCCGGCATCGAAAATGTCGGCGGTGAACTGGATGCCGTGACCGGAAAACGCTGTACTTTCATGGCTTTCCCGTGGCGCTGGAACGAAGGCGAAGGCTGTGGTGTTCGCATTCTGGCGGTGGTCGATCCTGACCAGAAATTCCGCATTCCGACGGGAGCGTAACCATGAGCAACATTACAGAAAGCCTGCGCAATCCGCTGGGTATGTTTCAGGTCAAGGACAAGGTGGCAATCATCACCGGCGCCTCGGGTGCCTTCGGCCGTGCTTGCGCACTGACCCTGGGGGCGCTTGGCGCCAAGCTGGTGCTGGTGTCTGGCTCCGAGGCGGAGCTGGCCGAGGTGCTGGCCGAAGTCGTGGAGGTTGGCGGCGAAGCAGTGACCATGAAGCGTCGCCCCGACGCCCTGGCCGATGCCGAAGCCATCCGTGATTTCGCACTTGAGACCTACGGCAAGATCGACCAGCTGGTCATTGCCTCGGGCTACAACAAGGCCGGTTTCATCCAGGACATGGACTACGAGGACTGGCAGGCAGTGATGGATGCCAATATCCGTGGCGCCTGGTTCATGGCCAAGGCAGTTGGCTCCTATTGGATCGAGAACAAGATCAAGGGCAAGATGCTGATGATGTCTTCGGTCCGTGGTCGGCATGGCAATGTCTCGGGCTATACGGCCTACTGCACCTCCAAGGGCGGCTCTGATGCCCTGACACGGGTACTGGCTACCGAATGGGGCCAATATGGAATCACCGTCAACTCCATCGCGCCAACAGTCTTCCGCTCCAAGCTCACCGAATGGATGTGGAGCGATGATCCGGTCGGCAAAGCCACCAAAGAACGCTCCTTGTCGCGCATCCCGCTCAAGCGTCTTGGCGAGGCCGAGGATCTGATGGGCATGGCGCTATACCTGCTTTCGCCCGCGTCCGATTTCTGTACCGGGCAGATCATGTATGTCGACGGGGGCTTCACGGCAGGCTGATATGAAAACAGGCCAAAACATAACCATTATCGGGGCCGGATTGATGGGCCATGGCATCGCACATGTCATGGCCTGCGCGGGGCACAATGTTCGTGTTTTCGACCGGTCGGATGACGCTTTGGCCCGCCTGCCCGAACGTTTGTCGGAGATCGCGGAATTGCTGGGCACAGACAGTGCCGTCACAGCTCGGATTACTGGCCACGCGGACTTGACCGCAGCGTTGGCCGATGCGGATTTCGTGATCGAAGCCGCAATCGAGAATCTGGAAATCAAGCGGTTCATAGTTGCCGAACTGGAAGCCATCATCTCCCCCGAGGCGATCATCGCCACCAACACCTCGGCGCTGCCAATCACCGAGATTGCGGCGCAGGCCCGCCACCCCGAACGCATCGTTGGCGCCCATTTCTGGAACCCGCCGCATTTGGTCCGGCTGGTAGAAGTTGTGCAAGCGGAACGCACAAGTGACGCGACCATCGCTGCCACCATTGCCTTGTTCGAGGCTGCGGGACATCGCGCCGTGCATGTCAAAAAGGATATTGCCGGCTTCATCGGCAACCGTTTGCAGCACGCGCTCAAACGCGAGGCAATCGCACTGGTGGCTGCCGGCATCTGCGACGCCCGCACGGTGGATGACGTGGTCAAATGCGGTTTCGGCCAGCGGCTCGCCGTTCTGGGTCCGTTGGAACAATCCGATTTGGTCGGCTTGAACCTGACCAAGGCGATCCATGACACGCTGATCCCCGATCTGGATTGCACCCAGACCACCCATCCCTATCTCGAAGCGCTTATTGCCGCGGGCCATACCGGGATGGCCGCAGGACAGGGATTTTACAGCTGGACACCGGAGACTGCGCAGGCTGTCCGTGACCGGCTTAGCCAATTTCTGGCCGCTCAGGCCAAAACCAAAGGGACATCTCAATCATGATCGAAGTCACCCGCTTCACAGATGCCAAAGCCTATGACGCAAAGAAACATTTTGGCATGTGCGCCATGCGCCTGCAGGGGCAAGGCGTGACGGATCTGGCCGATTACTGGGTGGGATTTTCCACCTTTTTGCCCGGCGGCGGCGCGGAAAAAGCCGCTTCACCCACCGGCAAGGTCTATGTCGTGTTGGATGGCGAAATCACCGTGACCACTACGGCAGGGGATACTGTTCTGGGCAAGTTCGACAGTTGCTACCTGCAGCCGAATACCGAACGCTCAATTCTGAACGCCACAAATTCGACAGTGCAAATGCTGGTCATTTCACCGATTTAACCGTGCCGAAACATCAACCTGGGAGGAAACGATGATTAGTAATACATTCACCAAGGGGCTGGCCCTTGCTGCGTCCACTATGTTGGCCGTAGCTGGAGGCGCATCAGCTGAGACAATCAACCTCAAGCTTGCGCATTTTCTGCCCACCGCAAACGGCATGCATGCCGATTTCATGGAGCCATGGGCACGTGAACTGGAACAGTGCAGCCAAGGCGCGGTCAAGGTTGAGATATTTCCCGGCGGCACCCAGCTGGGAAACCCCACCAAGCTCTATGACGCCGTGCGCGCAGGCGCGGTGGATATCGCCCATGGACTGAGCGGTCTTCCGGGAGGCCGGTTCGAGCGCACGCGCATTGCCGAACTACCGTTCCTGTTCGACAATGCCGACGAAGCAACCCGTGCAATATGGTCGGTATTTCCCGACCACCTGGCCGCCGAATTCCCGGGGGTGAAAGTCCTTGCCCTGCACGCGCATAATCCCGGCCAGTTCCACACAACAACCGCAACAGTCAAAACCCCCGCCGACCTGAACGGTCTGCGCCTGCGCTTTCCGACCGAAGCTGCAGCCGCGATGTTAGGTGCGCTCGGGGCCAACCCAATTGGCCTACCGCCCGGTGCTGTGTACGAAAATGCCGAGAAGGGCGTGATCGACGGGGCGGTCTTTACATGGGACACAATGGCGTCATTCAATCTTGCCGAGGTGATGAAGCATCACCTGGACGCCAAGGCCTATGTCACCACTTTCTGGTTCGGCATCAACCAGGCCACCTATGACGGACTGCCCGAAGCGGTCAAGACCTGTGTGGATGCGTCCTCGGGCGATGCCTTGGTGGACAAGTTCGGTGACTGGTGGAACCTCTGGGATAAGGCCGGCCATGATCGTGTTCTGGGAGAAGGCCACGAAATCATCACCCTGTCGGATGAAGAGCGCGCCCAGTGGGCCGCCGATCTGCAGCCTATGACAGCTGCCTACATCGCAGCGTTGGAGGCCAAGGGCATAGATGATGCGCAGGCAATCTATGACGCGCTAAAATCCTATGCGGATGCACATTGAACCATGAATGACACCCGCCAACAAACCACGCGCCCCTGGCGGCGCGTGGTAACAGATGGGATAGTTCTGGCGTCTTTTGCGGCGATCAGCATCGCGATGCTGATGACGGTTGGCGATGTTCTGACACGTCTGGCGGCGGAAACTCTCGGGGCGCTGGCTGGAGCAAGGCCGAAATGGGGCCTGTTCGGACTGGTTGACCTGACCCAGCTTGCAATGATGGCCGCGGCACCCTTGGGCATTGCCGCAGCGTTCTTTCTGGATGAGCATATTCGCGTTGATCTTTTCTACGGTCGTTTTTCCCAATCGCTGAAGCGAACCGCCCTGCGTCTCTCGGCGGTGATTGGCGCAGTGCTGATGGGCATATGTCTTTGGACCGCATGGAACGAGATGCGTGGGCAACTGGATTTCACCACCACCTCCGCCACGCTGGGTATTGCCTACACGTGGTACTGGGCGCCGCTGATTGCTGGACTGGCGCTGTCTGTTGCGGGGTGCTGCGTCGCACTTATCTGGCCCCAAGCCGATGGAGAGCATAATGTCTGATCCAGTGCTTGGCCTTCTCGGGTTTTGCCTGTCGCTTGTCCTGATCGGACTTGGCGTACCGGTTGCGGTTTCCCTGGGGATCATCGGACTCGCTGGCTTTACCCTGGTCAATGGGCTCACCAGTGCAGTGTTTATCGCTTCTGCCGCACCATTCGAGGCGCTCTTTCCCTACTCCCTTTCGGTCATCCCACTGTTTCTCATGATGGGCGTATTTTCCGCACGCTGTGGGCTTTCCACCGATCTGTTCCTCGCGGCAAACACGCTTGTCGGGCGATTCCGCGGCGGGCTGGCCATGGCCACGATCGGCGCCTGCGCAGGGTTTGGCGCGATCTGCGGATCTTCGTTGGCAACGGTTGCCACCATCGGCCGTGTGGCCCTGCCCGAGATGCGACGCGCCGGCTATGATGACCGTCTCGCCTCCGCCAGTGTCGCCGCAGGCGGCACTTTGGGTGTCATGATCCCGCCGAGCATCTTGCTGATCATCTATGGTCTGCTGACCGAGCAATCTATCGGCAAACTATTTTCCGCGGCGATCCTGCCGGGACTGCTGGCTGTCTCGCTCTACGCTGCGGCGGTAGCTGTGATGGTGCGGCTTAACCCGAACCTCGCAGGTCCCCCGCCGGCAGATAGCCGGATCAACTGGGCACATTTGCGCCGCGCGTGGCCAGTGGCCGCGATTTTCGCCGTGGTGATCGGGGGCATTCAAGGCGGGCTCTTCTCTCCGACCGAGGCGGCTGCCATCGGTGCCGCGGGCGCCGTATTGCTGGCGGGGTTTCGCCGCAGCCTGAACCGAACGGCTCTTTGGGCGTCAATGTATGAAACCGTTTCCATGACAGGCATGATTGCCCTGATCATTGTCGGTGCCGCCCTTTTCAACGCCTTCGTGGAAACCACCGGCCTGCCGCAGTACCTGATCTCAGCTGTGGAACACAGCGGGCTGCCTCCTTTTGGCGTGCTGATCCTGATCATCCTGTTCTATCTGGTGCTTGGCTGCTTCATGGATTCCATGTCGATGATCATGCTGACGGTACCCTTCGTGTTTCCACTGATCACGGCGCTTGGCTTCGATCCGATCTGGTTTGGCATTCTGGTTGTCACCGTGGCCGAGCTGGGCCTGATCACCCCACCGGTGGGCATGAACCTATTCGTCATTCAGGGTGTCGCGCCCGGACTTACCTCGGCAACGGTGATGCGCGGTATTCTTCCCTTTATTGTGGCGGACGTCCTGCGGCTGGCCGTGATTGTTCTGGTTCCTGCGCTTTCCCTATACCTGCCCAGTCAAATGTAACCCCCAATCTCATCCGCGCTGAGGCAGCGCGCCCAGCCAGCATATCACCCGAGGAGTATTGAGATGAGCAAACTTCCGCAATTCGCAACGGGTGACGGCATCCTGACAGTGCTGTGCGACGGCACGGATCACCTTCCCCTTGATCTGCTTTTGAACCTAGACCGCGCAAACTCGGCCCCATACCTGACGCAGGCACTGGACGGTAGGATCGAGATCCCGATCAACACGTTTCTCTATCAAACCAGGGACCGTAATATCTTGATCGATGGGGGTGGGGCCGGGCTGGCGCCTGGACTGGGCGCCCTGCCCCAGAATTTGGACACCATGGGCATCACGCCCAGCCAAATCGACACCCTGTATTGCACCCATCTGCACCCCGATCACATCGGCGGACTTTTGCAAAACGGCGCCCCGGTTTTTGCGAATGCAACCCTGCGAATTCACCATGCAGAGCCTGATTTCTGGCAAGATACCGCGCTTGGCGAAAACGCGCCGCCGCAGTTCCAGGCCATGATTGATGGCGCCCGGGCCGTGCTGGACGCTTATGCCGGTCAGATTGAGGTTTTCTCCAACGGGGATAAAATCGGCCCCGGAGCGGTTGCCGTTCACCTGCCAGGCCACACCCCCGGCCACTGCGGCCTGCAGCTTGGCACCGCGGAAACCGCAATTCTGATCTGGGCCGATATCGTTCATATCGCCGCCGTGCAGCTTGCCCTCCCCGACACATCGATTGTGTTTGACGCCGACCCCGCCCTCGCTGCGGCCACACGCAAACGCCTGCTCGATCAGATCGCCGATACCGATTTGCACATCGCGGGCGGGCATGTGCCGGGCATCGGCCAAATCCAGCGTGGACCACAGGGATTCGTGTTTCGGCCCACCGTCGAGCAAGCCACATCCAAACGTCTCTAAGCACTCAAGGAACAGACCATGGAACAGAAAGTTACAATCCAATCCGACGGTATTGAACTGATCGGCAGCCTGCACACACCGGGCGGCCTGAAGCCCGGTGAGAAACGTCCCGCCTTCATCACCACTCACGGTTTTGGCGGCTCGCGCATCGATGGATCAATGGCTGCTGTTGCGCCGCAGCTTTGCGACTGGGGCTATACGACGCTGCGCTACGATTCACGCGGTTGCGGCGAAAGCGGCGGCGAGCGCGGGCGGATCATCCCCATGGATCAGGTGGGCGATCTGGGCAATGTTGTGAAATGGATGGCCGGCCAAGAAGGTGTTGATCCCGACAAGATCATCATCCTTGGTGACAGTCTGGGTGCAGCAGTGTCACTTTACACCGGCGGAACCAACCCCGATGTCGCTGCCGTGGTAGCGGTTGGCGGCTGGGGCAATGGCACCGCCAAGATCAAGCTGCAGCATGCAGGTCCCGGCGAATACGACAAGTACCTGGATATGCTGGAACGCAACAAGGCGCATAAGGCACAGACCGGCAAATCACTGATGGTGTCGCGCTTTGACATTGTGCCTATTCCCGAGCATCTGCGCGCTGGCCTGCCTACTGATGCGATCATGGAATTTCCTGGAGATACAGCACAGGCGATCCATGATTTCCGTCCGATCGACGTGATTGGCAATCTGGCACCGCGCCCGCTGCTGCTGCTGCACGCATCGCGCGACCGCGTGACCCCGACCGAGGCCAGCATTGAGGTCTTTGGATACGCGAAACTGCCCAAGGACATGATGCTGCTGTCTGATCTGGATCACTTCCCGCTGGCTGCCGGAAATGACCGGATCTACGACATTCTTCGTGGATGGCTGAACATACATTTTCCGATCGAAGGCTGATCGGTTCAGGCGCGGCGGGCTTGCTCCGCCGTGCCGTTTTCTGGCTCCTGGAGCGGTGGTTCTGGCATGACGAATGTTCATCAAAAGACAGTTCTTATTCGGGATATCCACGCAAACTGGTATGCTGAAGAGCTGGAAAAGGCTTGCCCCGATTACCGCTATATAGCTGCGATTGATCACGACGCCGCCCTCGCTTACGCGCCTGAGGCTGAGATCATCGTTGGCCTTGCGCCATTGCTGACAGAGCCCCTGATCCAAGCCGCGGCAAAGCTGCAATGGGTGCATGCGCTTACCTCTGGTGTCGACAATATTCTTGCAATGCAAGCAGTTGGCCCCGGTGTAACGCTGACCAATTGCGGTGGTTTGCACGGCCCGCAAATGTCGGAACTGGTATTCCTGATGATGCTAAATCTCAATCGGAACTACCCCAGGATGCTCGCCAACCAGCAAGCCAGGAAATGGGAACGCTGGTCGCAACCTCTGCTGCTGAACAAAACGGTGACAATCGCGGGTATCGGGCGGGTAGCTGAGGAGCTGGCGCAGCGCTGCACCGCCTTTGGCATGACGGTTCTTGGTGTCTCGGACGGGCGTAGCGAGGTGCCGTGCTTTACGCGGATATACAAACGCAAAGACCTGCATGCCGCTGTGGCGGGCTGCGATTTTCTTGTCGGTCTGATGCCCTATGATGCCAGCAGCCACCATATCATCAACGCTTCGGTCTTTGCCGCGATGCCTTCCAGCGCCGCGCTCATCAGCATTTCCCGCGGCGACTGTGTGGATGAGGACGCGTTGCGAGAGGCGCTGCGAACCGGGCAGATCGCCGGGGCCGGACTTGATGTCTTCGCCAAGGAACCGCTTCACCCGGATGATCCGATTTGGTCGGCGCCGAACGTTTTGATCACACCACATATCGGCGGCATGTCCGATATTTTCAGGCAACAAGCGCTGCCGCGCCTGGCCGACAATCTGACCGCCTTTGCGGCCAGTGGAGCAGCGCAGCTGCATGGCCTTGTGAAACGCAACGGAACAGGCAGAACATGAAAACCATCTCACCCATATCCACTTCAGAACTTGAACGGCGATGGGCAAAACCGAAAAACGATTGTTCGAATTGCAACGGTGACGCCGGCTTCACCCTTCGTTGCGAGATTACGCAGCGGAGAGCACACGACTAAACCAGAGAAGACCAACCAACCAGGAGGAAGTAATATGAGACATATCGCAATGGGAATTTGTGCGAGCCTCGCGTTTTGCGGAGCTATGGCCACGGCGGCAATCGCCGCGCCGGGGTTCGAGGTAAAGACCACGGCATTCGCCGACGGCGAGATCATGGAGAGCAAATTCGCAGCCAAGGGTGGCCCGCGGGAATGCGATGGCGAAAACATTCAACCCTCGATGGCCTGGACGCATGTGCCCGAGGGGACAAAAAGCTTTGCAATCGTCACCATGGATGACGTGGGCGAGCATGGTCAGGGCGTCATTCACTGGGTTTTATACAATATCCCGGGCGATATTCCCGGCTTTGGTGAAGGCATCGTGCCTGAAGGCGCCACCGGCGGCCCGAACATCATCGGTCGCGATGATTACCTCGGCCCCTGCCCCGATGTGGGCGACGTACCACATCATTATGAATTCATGCTGTTCGCCCTTGATCTTGAGATTGGAGAACTGCCGGCCGGGCTGGATTGGCCAAGCCTGAAAAAGGCGGTCAAGGGGCGCACACTTGGGACAACCAGCATTGTCGGACGCTACGCCCGCAACTGACTAGACGTGTGGCCCAGCCGATATAGCTGGGCCGCACCATCGTAAATGTTCGGCCCCACGCTGTGGCGCGAAATACGACGAACACATGCTGTCACTCTTATTAGTTGCGAGTCTCCAATGCTGAAGCTCTACAATTCCCCCGTAAGCGTCTGTTCAGTCAAGGTCCGGTTTGGTCTTGCCGAAATCGGTCTGGAATACGAACAGGTTTTGATTAATCTGTCCAAGGGAGAACAATATACACCCGAATATCTTGCCCTAAACCCGGACGGTGTTGTGCCCACGCTTGTAGATGGTGATCTGGTGATCGCCGAATCCAGCCTGATCCTTGAATACCTCGACCGGTATTATAATCATGAAAAGCTGGTGCCAAAAGGGAAAGCAGCGGCAACCACAACGCGCCATTGGCTGGTGCGCACCCTTGCCATTCACGCTGCCATCAACACCTTGACGTTCAGCACCGCCGGACGCGATCAGACACTGGCCAGCAAGACCCAGAGTGAAATCGAAGCCGCGCTTGCGAAAATGCCTGATCCGGTTGCGCGCCTGAAACGACTGGACCTGCTGGAAAACGGATTGAGCTCGCCATATGTCAGCCAAGCCTTGGGGCAGTTACGACGGGTTTTTGCCGATATGGACCGCGCCCTAACCCTGCATCACTGGGTTTCCGGTGAAGAAATTGGAATGACCGATATCGCGTTACTATCCTACGTCGACCGTCTTCAGCGTCTAGGTTTTGAAGGGCTTTGGGCCGATCAGACCCCACGCATTAGCGATTGGCTGGCGCGCATGCAAAGCCGCCCCAGCTATGCCGAGGCGGTCACCTCACAGATCGACGCCCAGTCCGCATTGAAAACCCGCCAAAGCGGCGAAACATACTGGCCAGCCCTAAAAGAGCTGTGGGACTAGATATCAAACTTCAACAGGTTGTCCCCGGCTGGTGCGAGACGACTGATTTGCGTGTGGATATGCCGTTCGACGCAACAGTATTGAGACCATGTCCGGGCGCTTGAAGCGCTGACTACGCGTGCGAGCCGTTACGTGAGTGCCCGGCAGCCTTCCTACCAGCCATCGCTCACGCCGACGCCATTCGGCCCTGGTTTTGTGTTCTGAGCCCGGCTGTGCCCCCTGTCCGTAAAGTACGCATGTGGCATACCTGCAGGTTATGGCTGGCGCGGAATTTTGTATTGGACAGTTTCGTCAAACCCATCAAAACTGGGGAAAATCGGCGAAACAGGAATTCAAGCGACCAAAACAGAGGGATTTTCAAACAACGCGAAGTGCTCTTGATTACCTCACGTTATCTAATGCCTAAACCAAAATGGCACCTAAACCACCCATCCCAAAACCATATACGAAGCAACTCATAGGAAACCTTTCATGCAGTCATCGCGTAATATCAAAGAAGTAGGATATGTTGATTGCGTTGGCGGCGGACAGATCGTCGTTGTGGATGGGATCGCCTATATCGGGCATGTGAATGCTCCTGATGGAACTTCGATCATCGACGTCAGGGATCCGAAACACCCCAAGGTACTTGCGACCATGGAGATGCCGGCCGGAACACATTCGCACAAGGCGCGCGTGGCCAATGGCCTCCTTGTCATCAATCAAGAGTACAATGACGCTGACGACCGGGCTAGGCCTGACGGTTTCAAAGGCGGCTTTGTCGTCTATGACGTTTCGGACCCCTCAAATCCGGTTCAGCTTTCGCGCTGGGAAACTGAAGGCAGTGGCGTCCATAGATATGATTTTGATGGTCGCTACATTTACATGTCCACAACCGCTGAAGGTTATGCCAGCGGCTTTGTGATGATCATGGATTTGATTGATCCAAAGAATCCCAAAGAAGTCGGACGCTGGTGGATGGAAGGACAATGGACCGCTGGCGGCGAAGTGAAAAACTTCGAGCGCACACAGGTGCGCTGTCACCATCCACTACGCTTGGGTGACCGTCTTTATGCTGGCTATTGGAAGGGCGGGTTCGTGATCATTGATATCTCGGATATGTCCAATCCAAAAAAGGTATCTGGCCTGAACTGGGTGCCGCCATTTGCGTGTCCGATTCATACAGCATTGCCAATTCCGCAAGAGATCAATGGCCGGAAATATCTGCTGGTCGCTGATGAGGACGTGGATCGTGCGCCGGATGCTCCTGCTGCCTTCATGTGGATGGTCGACATCACCGATGAAACCAATCCGGTTGTCGTTTCCAGCTATCAGATTGACGAGCTGGTGGGCAAAGAAGTGCCGATGTGCTCCGGGATGCATCAGCCGTCGGAAAAATTCTTTGGCACCGAAATACCAATGGCTTGGTTTTCCAACGGCTTGCGTGTCATCGACATCAAAAACCCGCAGCGCCCGGAAGAAGTGGCGCACTACATTCCCGACGTGCCGCCGGGGTCGAAGCGGATCTCGAGCAATGACGTGACCGTTGATGACAACGGGCTGATCTATCTGCTCGATCGCCACCGCGGCATCCACATTCTGGAACGCACCTGACAGTTTGCTGGGTCAGGCTAAGGGAGAGGCCCGACCCGGCCGGAAACCACCAATGGATAAACATTACTTTCTGGGAGGAATGAAATGAACAAGACCAAACGCCGGGCATTGCCCGCAATCGCCGCAGCTGCGGCCCTGATGGCCATGACACACATGGCACATGCGACCGACACTATTCGAGTTATGAAAGTGGTGCCGCAAGCATTCCAGTTGACGGTTGTCGATGTGGGTGTTGAGAAAGGCATCTTTGCCAAATACGATCTGGAACTGGATATCTCCGGAGCCGGAAGCGGCGCGAAACTGCACCAGGCCCTTGCGGCCGACGGCGCGGATATTGGTCTGGGGACCGGCCCGGGCATGGGGTTTGTTGCCAAAGGCGCCCCCGAAATCGCAATCGCCGCCACCCATGGCGCGCCCTACAATCTAGGCGTTGTCGTTTCCAAGAATTCTCCGCTCTACCCCGCCGAGATGACGGTCGATGACCTAAAAGGAAGGAAGATCGGCGTCGCCTCGCCCTCTTCCCTGACTTACTTCCTTGTGCGCAGCATTTCGGTTGCAAAAGGCTGGGGCCCGGATGGAATTACGGCAGTGCCATTGGGCCGCGTGCCTGCGCAAATGGCGGCGATGAAAACCGGCAATACCGACGGGTTCATGAATTCGACCGATATCGGATACGGGCTTGAACTTCGCGGGGCTGGCAGGACGCTGGTAAGTGCCGGGGATTACCTGCCCAATTTTCATGCGCATATGATCTTTGCGACCAATAAATTCCGTGAGGCAAACCCCGACGCTGTGCGGCGCTTCCTTGCTGCGTATTTTGAAACGGTGGCGCTGATCAAAGCTGACAAACAAGCGATGGTTTCAACCGGCGTGCGGGTGTTGGAAGTGCCAGAGGCGGTTCTGAGCAAGGCTTATGACGAACAGATCAAGATGGTCCAGGACGACGGACATTTTGACGCTCTTGCGCTGGAGGCAATCGCAGAGGGCTTGGTCGCTACCGGAATCGCGGATGCAAAACCGGATATGACGACGCTATACACCGAAGAATATCTGCCGGCGAAGTGATCGACGGGCATTCACTGGATACTCAATGAGGAGTTGGCAGCGTCTGGTCTGCTTGATGATAAATGATTGATACCACCACAAGCAAGAACACCGCTGGCAACTCCACCAGTTCGAACCCTGCGATACAGGCGAAGAACATAACGCAGTATTATGGCGTACCTGGAAGTGCGACCGGCATTACCGCCCTGCAAGATGTTTCAATTACGGCCGAGAAAGGCGAGTTGCTGTGTCTAATCGGCCCAAGCGGCTGCGGGAAAAGCACACTGCTGAACATAATGGGCGGGCTCGCACTGCCAAAATCAGGCGAGCTTCTCATCAACGGCCATCCAATTTCCGGACCGAAACCAGATGATATTGCCTTTGTGTTTCAGGAAAGCCCGTTGTTCCCCTGGAGCACGGTTGTGGAAAACATCAAGGTTGGTCTGGAATTCCGCGGCGTCCCGAAAGAGGAGCGAGCCGAACGCGCCTGGAAGGCGCTTGAGGATGTTGGTCTCAAGCCCTTCGGCAACCATTATCCAAGTCAGATCTCTGGCGGCATGAAACAGCGCGCGCAATTGGCCAGAGCATTGAGCCTGGATACGGATATCATTCTTATGGATGAGCCCTTTGGCGCGCTTGATGAACAAACCAGAATGGTATTAGGCGAAGATCTATCCGTCATGCTGTCGCAAGCCCAAAAGACGATTGTCTTTGTAACCCACAGCCTTGTTGAAGCTGTCTTCCTTGCTGACCGGGTTGCGATCATGACGTCCCTGCCGGGGCAGATCAAAGAGATCATCGAAATTGATGAACCGCATCCACGGAAACCCGATTTCATCACGTCAGACAAGTTCAACAAACTACGCAACCATCTTTACACGATGTTGCATGATGAAATTCGCCGAGCTGTCGAACGGGAAAATGCCATTGCCGACACGCGTGGAAAGCGGTGATCATGGCAACCTCACTCAAAATAAGACTATTCCAGACAACGTTTTTTGGCAGTATTTTGGCGCTTTGGTATGGTGTGACCGAAACTGGCTACGTGAGTCCCATTTTCCTGCCAACGCTGCCTGATCTGGCGACAAAATTTTTCAATCTTGTTAAATCAGGCGAATGGATTACGCCACTTTCAATTACGCTTTACGAAGTCGCATGCGCCTATTCGATCGCGGTCCTTTCCGGTATCTTCATCGGCTTTCTGGTCAGTCGAACAAAGTTCGCGACGCGCGTTTTTGAACCGCTGTTTTCCTCATTGTTTGCCATTCCGCTGATCATTTTCTACCCACTGGCCATGCTATTCTTTGGACTGGGTGTTGGTTCCAAAATCGCTCTCGGCTCGGTGGTCAGTTTCTTTCCGATTGTGCTGAATACAATAAGCGGGTTTGGCACTGTGTCCCCGATTTATCAGCGGGCGGCCCATTCGATGGGCGCCTCGGGATTTCTGTTGATCCGCCGCGTTCTGCTGCCTGCGGCATTCCCAGTCATTCTAACAGGGCTTCGCATTGGTTTTATCGTCTGCTTTTTGTCAATCATTGGTGGCGAAACCCTCGGTTCGCTCGACGGTCTGGGGCATAGAATCGTCTTTAACGCCGAATCCATGAACACCTCGGGCATGTTCGCCTGGATTATCTTCATTGTGCTTATCGCCTTTGGTCTGAACATCACCGTACAGCGACTTGAAAAAAGAGGAGAGCACTACAAATGAGCGTCTTTTCTCAGACATCCAGAAAGATTGGCAACCATAATGCAGCAGGTTCGCGCGGATATGCGGTACTGCAATCCCCGCTTGTCGCGCGTCTTGTTGTCATCGCCGCTTTCATCGCATTCTGGGAGATTGGCGCGCGTTATTACAACGATCCCGACTTTCTCGCCACGCCATCCCAAACAGCGATCGCAGTTGTCGATCTCTTGCAAAACGCCAATATCTGGACCGCCATTGGCTATATGGTTGTGGCCCTTGTTGCAGGCTTCGCGTTAGCGCTGGTGGCCGGTGCGGGAATTGGCATGCTGGTCGGTATCAACCGGACAACCTATCTTACCTTTTTCCCGATAATTGTTCTGCTTTACGCCATACCGCAGGTGACGCTTTTACCGCTGTTTGTCCTTACATTTGGCATCGGTATAAAGGTCAAGATTATCTACGGCTTTACCCATGGGTTTTTCCCGATCATCGTATGTGTGATTGCGGGTACACAAAACATCAATCCGGTTCTGTTGACCGCGGCAAAATCGATGGGCGCCACGCGGCTCCAGATCTATCGTCGGATTGTCTTTCCCTTCATCGTGCCAAGTCTTTTCACAGGTATGCGATTGGGGATGTCGGCCGTTCTCATTGGTGTTATTCTTGCCGAGCTTTATGCCAGCCAAAAGGGCATCGGTTATTATACGCGCCATTATTCCGATACGTTCGAGCCGCAAAATCTGTTCGCATTGGTTCTTCTGATTTCAGTTACAGGGATCACGTTGAATGAAATGCTACGCCGGGTTGAGACTTACTACTCCCGTTGGAGAGGGTAGCCAAAGAAACCAGTTGCCCCGCGCCATCGAAGGCGCCAAATTCAACGACGGCATTGCGCAGAGCGATACCAACCAAAGCCTCGCCGCTTGATCATGCTGCGTCACCCAAATTCATCCATAGCTCCGGCGGAAACCGCACATACATCATCATCGCTACAGCGCCGCGCGCCTAATTGGACGCGCAAACTGAATAGCCCCTAGATTCATAGACGCCTTCTTCCCTAAATTTGAGGCAAGGAGGCCATCATGAGCACAGCCAAATTCAGTGACGATTTCAAACGCGATGCTGTTCATCAGATCGTTGAGCGCGGTTATCCGGTTGCGGAGGTTTCGAAGCGATTGGGTGTCAGTTCCCACTCGCTTTATGCGTGGAAGAAGCGGTTTGCGAAGTCAGGGTTCCGCGATGGTTCTGTCGACGAACAGGCTGCCGAAGTCCGGCGGCTGAAGCTTGAACTGGCGCGTGTGACGGAGGAGCGCGACATCTCAAAAAAGGCAACGGCGTACTTCGCGAGAGATGCCCCCTCTCGACGATGTAAACATCGTCTGCCGGGCAATGAGTGAAGTACGCGTTCGTAGCAGAGCGTCGCCCGCTGTTTGGACCTGTCGCGGTTTGATGCCGCTCCTTTGATAGCATTTAGTGCAACAAAGGAGACGAACTATGGGACTGAAACGAACGGACGAATTTCGCCAAGATGCGGTGCGTATCGCGCTGACCAGTGGGCTTACACGTAAACAGGTCGCTGATGATCTGGGTGTCGGCATGTCGACGCTGAACAAATGGATCACCGCGCATCCGCTGCCCGGCAATGCATGTTTACATGCATGAGAGGGGAGATACTGATGTGGTGTCGAAAGAGGATCTGAGCCTCGCCCAGGAGAATGACCGGCTTCGGCGCGAGGTCAGCATCCTCAAGGAGGAGCGGGACATCCCAAAAAAAGCAACGCAGTTCTTCGCGAGCCAAAAGCCGTGAGGTTTAGGTTTGTCGAAGAACACCGGGATGCGCTTCCGGCAGCGCGCCTGTGTCAGGTAATGGATGTCAGCTTGCGTGGGCTACGTGCATTCCGCCGCCGTCCTGCCAGCCACAGACAGCGATCTGATCTGGTCACCTTGGCGCATATCAAAGAACAGTCTCGTCTCAGCCTGGGCAGCTATGGCCGCCCACGAATGACCGAAGAGCTGAAGGAGATTGGGCTGGATGTCGGACACCGGCGCGTTGGGCGCCTGATGCGCCAGAACGGCATTTCTGTGGTGAGAACGCGCAAACACAAGGTGACAACAGACAGCAATCACAAGTTCAACATCGCCCCAAACCCGCTGGATCGAGACTTCGTAGCGGATCCACCAAACCAGAAGTGGGCTAGTGACATCAGTTATGTCTGGACCCGCGAAGGCTGGCTGTATCTGGCCGTGATCTTGGACCTGCATTCCCGACGGGTCATTGGTTGGGCTGTCAGTAATCGTATGAAACGTGATCTGGCGATCCGGGCTTTGAAGATGGCGATTGCTTTCCGCACACTACACCGGGACTGCATCCATCACACCGATCGTGGCAGCCAATATTGTTCTCACGACTACCAGAAGATCCTGCGGCAGCACGGGTTCAAGGTCTCAATGAGCGGCAAGGGAAATTGCTATGATAACGCCGCAGTCGAGACGTTCTTCAAAACAATTAAAGCTGAACTGATTTGGCGCAGGTCGTGGGAAACGCGGCGGCAGGCCGAGATGGCGATCTTCGAATACATCACCGGCTTGTACAATCCACGCCGCCGACACTCAGCACTGGGCTGGAAAAGTCCCGTCGCTTTCGAACGAAAGGTGGCTTAAACGAGCACTTGGGGCGGCACGAAACCGTGACAGGTCCATTGTTTGCCGCCCTTATAGCGGCCAAGCGATTTGGCGCGTTCGATTCCTTCACGCTGCCGTTCTTTGATGAACCGGCGCTCCATCTGCGCCACCATGCCAAGCACCGTCATGACGACCTGACCCATGTCGCCCTTGGTGGAGACGTAGGGGTCTAGCACGGTCACAAAGGCCTGCTTCTGTTCGCATTTATGGATGACGTTCAAAACATCGCGGGTATCTCGGCCAAGCCGGTCCAGCCGCGTGTCGACCAGTTCATCATCTGGCCGCAAGAAACTAAGGACGGTCGCGAGCTCATCTCGATCATCGCGGCTTTTACCAGACACTTTTTCCGAGCGGATAAGGCTGCACCCTTCAGCGGTCAGCCGTTCTGTCTGTATGTGTAGATCTTGGCCAGTGGTGCTGACGCGAGCATATCCGATGCGTGCCATTTGTAACTCCAGCTTCTAGACCGGAGTCTGCGATGTAACAAATAGACCAAGTCAAGGCTAACGTTACGGGTTTTCTGCATTTTTGATACGTAACGCCAGCGTATACTTAGATGTTGCTGCGCATAGCAGCTGCGCGCTTTGATCCCCCTTCTGCCGCCGGAACAGACACGCGTGCTTAATGAGCGGGGCAAAACTTTAATTGAGTTTTGGTCGCTGTTGATCGCTATTCGTAGACGTTGAATACGATACGCCCGCCGCAGATGGTGGTCATCACCTTGATGTCTCCGATCTCGTCATTGTCTTGGATGGCCATGATATCCCGGTCAAGCACCACCATATCCGCCACCTTGCCCGCCTCCAGCGAGCCCTTGTAGGCCTCGCTCCGCTCCGCATAGGCGCCACCGATCGTGTAACCCTTCAGCGCGGCCTCCAGCGTGAACCGCTGGTCGGGTACCTCCGGCGCCCATGCCTGCCGGGTCACGGCGGCATGGATCCCCTTAAGGATGGAGATGTCCGATACCGGCCAGTCCGATGCCAGCGCGATGGCAGCACCGGACGAGGCAATCCTCTGCCAGGCGAATGCATCGTGCCAGCGGTCACGGCCGATGTTGGCCATGGTCGGTTCCAGTGGCAGACCACTGCAACCCGGAGCATGCGGCGGCTGAACCGAGGCAATCGCATCAAGCGCGCCTATACGGGCGAAATCCGCCGCATCCACCAGTTCCAGATGTTCGATGCGATGGCGCAGGCCGGAAGGGCCATTGACCGTTCGCGCCACCTGGTAGCCGTCGAGAACCCGGGCCACTGCGGCGTCGCCGATGGCGTGCACGGCGATCTGCAGCCCCATGGCGTCGATCCGCGTCGCAAGATCGGCAAATTCGTCTGCCGCGAAACGGCCATGAGACCGATATCCCGGCTGGCCGGGGTAATCGTGTTTCATGAAGGCGGTGCGGCTGTCGATGACGCCATCCATGAAAAATTTGACAAATCCTGACGTGAGCCATTCGTCAGACCAGCGCGCATGCATATCAAGCGCGGTCTGCAGATCGTCGGGTTTCATCTCGGGCACATAATGGAACGGTACCCGCACCCGCGCGGTCAAGTCGCCGCCGGTCCGCAAGGCGTCCAGAAGCTCCAACGTATAGACATTGCCGTCCATGTTGACGATGGAGGTGATACCGTTTCGTGCCGCATGCGCCAGCCCGCGCTTGAGATGGGCCATGTCGACGGCCCGTTCTGCGGCAGAAGGCGAGGGCTGCGGCTCACGGCCGCTCGCCAGGCCAAGCATGGTCCGCTCCTGACCGCCAAGGCGCATGACCGGACTGTAGGCCTCCGGTTCGAGCAAGCTGCCCGTGGCCAGACCATCGTCTCCCATCACCACCTCGTGGCCGTCGGAAGTCTTAAACCCATACAGCACACCGGCAGCGTCAAGTGCGGCGGTGTTGGCCCAGACTGTGTGGTGATCATGCGCCATCAGGGCAATCGGGCGGTCGGGCAGGATCGCATCGAGCAACAGCCGGGGCGCAGTGTCGCCGAAAATGCCGTAATCGGGGCCTTGTCCGATGACGAGCGGCGCATCCGGCCTCTCGCCCGCAAAGGCAATCAGCTGACTGGCAAGCAGGTCCGGATCGGCACACCCGTCCAGCTGCAGGTTTTCGAGCTCGGCACCGCCGATGAACAGGTGCATGTGGCTCTCGATGAAACCGGGCAGCACGGTCGCGCCCCTGGCATCCAACACGTGTGTACGGGGCCCGGAGAGCCGGGCAATGTCGGTCGCGGCGCCGACCGCCACGATGCGCCCGTCCTTGACCCCCACCGCCTCCGCATGGGGGATATTCGGGTTCATGGTCAGAACCGAACCATTGGTAATGATCAGATCTGCGGTCGTCATACTCTCGCTCCCTTGCCCCTATCGGATTTTGTTACATCAAGCGTCGCTCAGCGCCGCCCGGATTGCATCGATGGCGCGGAACGTGTCGCGGGTCAGGGACGGGATCACATAATCGGGCCAGGTCGACAGCTTCACCGCCAGAAACTCGCTCTTCGGGTCGGCGTAGATCAGTTGACCAAAAACACCGCGTGCGCAGATGTCGCCCCTCTGGGCATCGCGGATCCACCAGAACCTGCGATAGGCCCCGCTTGGCATGACGCCGGTATAGGGCGCTCCGAACACTTCAGGCTCTCCGTTTCGCAGGCCGTCAATCCAGTTCTCGGGCACAACCTGCTTGCCTTCGGCCTTGCCGCCGTTGAGGGCCAGCAATCCCAGTCGGGCGTAGTCACGCAGTGTCGCGTTGAAGCCGCCATCGGCAAGCGCGGTGCCTGCTTCATCGACGGTGAAATACGCGTCCCGGTCCGCACCGATCGGCTGCCACAAAGACTGGCTGACCAGCTCGGCGAGGGATTTGCCCGCAGCGCGTTCTAGCGCCCAAGCGACGACATCCGTTTCGATAGAGCGGTATTCGAAAGGTCCGCCATGCGGCCGAGTCTTCGGCAAGCTGAGAATGACTTCGCGGATTGTCGGGCGCGGAGCGCTGCCGGTTTTGGGGCGCCAGCCAGACGCGATGTCGATCCGGGTCATGTCGCTGCCCGGCAGATTGTAGTCTTCGGTGAACCGGACGCCCGAGCGCATGTCGAGCACATGATCGAGCGTGGCGTCGGCATAGCCGCATTGCGCGAGTTCAGGCACGATGTCGGCCAACGGCGCATGGATGTCAACCACGCCGTCCGATGCGAGGATGCCGGTAAGCAGACCAACCACGGATTTCGCCACCGACTGTGACAGATGCAGCGTTTCAGGCGCCATGCCATTGAGATAGCGTTCGAAGACGATGCGGTTGCGGTGCATCACCAGGAAGGCATCGCCATAACTCTCGCTTAGGAAACGGTCGATCGTCACGGTGGAGCCGTTCTCGCGGTCGAACTGGACGCCGGCCAGATCTTGCGGCGCTTCATCGAGCGCGCTTGCCGGCCCGAACCCTCGAAACACATCCACTGTCGGAATCAGGCTGCGCACGTTCTGGAAGGTCCAGCGGTTGAACGGCGGAAGGTCCCAGTTCTCGAGCGTCGGCCGCTTCTCCGGCGGCGGTGGAAACCCCTGCATGATTCCCAGTTGCAGGGCAGTTTTTGGCACAGCCGCTTCAACCTTGCCGGTGTTGGACATGTATTTTCTTTCTCCGATGGGAGGCCGGCGCGCAGCTCTTTACCAGCGCGCCGGGGCTCGAACCTACTGCTTCAGCTGGGTCCAGATCTTGTTGTACAGATCGACAACTTCCTGCGGGCAGGGGGTGACGAAATCCGGTGCGGGTGCACTGGCCGGCATGACGATCTCGGGCGCCGAAAGCATTTCCGGCTCCATGAACTTGTCGCTGCCCATGATGCCATTGGCGTAACGCGCGAAGTTCGAGGTCATTCCGGCGTTTTCCGGGTCCATCATGAAGTTCATGAACAGTTTGGCATTGTCGAGATTGGGCGCGCCCTTGAGGACTGCGACATTGTCCATCCAACCGGTAAAGCCCTCTTTCGGATAGGCGTATTTCAGCGTCGGGCGTTGCACCCTTGCCCGCATCGCAGCCCCGTTCCAGCTCTGGCTCATGTCGACGTCTTTGGAGGTGAGTTTCTCTATGACCGCGTAGTCCATCGTCCGCCAATGCGGCTTGGCCTTGGCCAGCAGGGCGAGCACTTCACGCAACTGATCCTGATTGCCATTGCAACGCCCATAGCCAAGATAGCGCAGACCGGCATTGATCACATCGTTCATGTCATTGAGCATGTTAATCCGGCCCTTGAGCACTTCAGGTGGATCAAACAGCAATGCCAGCGTATCGATGTCGCCGTCATAAATCGCGGTGTCGACCGTGAATGACGTCGTGCCCCACTGATATGGAACTGAGTAATCGCGACCCGGATCCCACCAGACATCAACCCATTTCGGATCGATGTTTTTGAAGTTCTCCATGGAGTTCGGCTTGACCTCTTCAAGCAGCCCCTCACCGATCATGACCTTGATCATGTAGTCGCCCGGCACAACAATGTCATAGCCGGTATCGCCGGCTTTGACTTTCGCGAGCATGGCTTCGTTAGAATCATAGCCGTCCAGGTTGACCTTGACGTCGAACTTTTCCTCGAACTTCTTGATCATCTCGGGCGACGTGTAGTTGCCCCAGTTGTAGACGTTCAGTTCGCCTGCGGCCATTGCCGCTGACGATGCGAATGCCACGACGGATGCTGTGGCGAGAAGCCTCAATACGGTTTTCATTGTTGTTCCTCTCTTTCTTTCTTATTTTCGTCTTTATCGCTGCATTCGCCGCTGCACGAAGAAGAGCAGCATGACCAGCAGAACCGAGACCGCGACCAAAATGGTCGAGACGGCATTGATCTCGGGCGTAATCCCGCGCCGGATGGCGCCGAGGATGTAGATGGGAAGCGTGGTCTCGCCGGGGCCCGCAACCATGAGCGTGATGATCACATCATCGAGCGAAACGACGAAGGCGAGCATCGCCCCGGAGACAATACCCGGGCCGAGCAGCGGCAAGGTAACCAGAGTGAAGACTTTCAGCGGTGGCGCGTAGAGATCCGCCGCGGCCTGCTCGAGTGTCAGCGTCATGTTCTCGAGCCGCGCGCGGATCGGCATGTAGGCGAATGGAATGCAGAAGGCCGCGTGGGCCAGCATCAGGTAGCCGATACCGGTGAGGCCGGTCATTCTCTTGACAAGCGCGAACAGCGAAAGCGTTGCGATCGCGGTGACAATTTCAGGGATCATCAGAGGCTGGTTGATGATTCCATAAACCAGCCCTTGCCCGGCGAACCTCTTTGTCCGCGTCGTCGCCAGCGCTGCCATTGTTGCGGCGATCGTTGAAATGACTGTGGCAAACAGCGCGATCTTGACCGACACCCAGGCCGCGTTGCGGATCCCGTCATTGTCCATCGCCTTGACGTACCAGTCTAACGAAAATTCCGTCCACAGGACGACAGAACGGTTTGCATTGAATGAAAACGCGATCAGCACAAGGATCGGCAGGTAAAGCGTGACAATGCATATCCAGGCCGTCGCGTTGAAACCGGGCATGGCCTTGAGGTCCCGGATCATCCTGCCGCGACGCTGCGCGGGTTTCGATGCTGAAGCTGCGGTCATGGGATCAGCCATTGCTCCGTGCCTCCTTGCCCGTAGCCAGCGCATTGACCAGAAGCACGACGACCACCAGCGCCATCAGGATCAGCGCAGCGGCGGACCCGAATGGCCAGTTGCGCGATGCGCCGAACTGCATCGCAATCATGTTGCCGATCATCAGCTTCTTGCCGCCCCCCAGAAGCTCGGGCGTGATGTAGGCGCCCAGACCGGGGATGAAGACCAGAATGCAGCCCGCAACAATCCCGGGTTTGGCAAGCGGAACGATGACGTGAAACAACACTTTCAGGCGGTTTGCGTAAAGATCGTAGCCAGCTTCGACCAGGCTGAAATCGAGCTTCTCGAGGCTCGCGTAAATTGGCAGCACCATGAATGGCAGGAAGGAGTAGATCAGCCCGATGAACACGGCGGTATCGGTGTACAGGATGGACAGCGGTGATCCGATGATGCCGGCCTTCATCAGGACAATGTTGATGATGCCCTCGTCGCGAATGATCAGCAGCATGGCGTAGGTGCGGATCAGCAGATTGGTCCAGAATGGCAGGGTGATCAGAAACAGCCAGAGATTGCGCTGTTCACGCGGTTTGGTGGCGATAAAATAGGCCGTCGGGAACCCAAGGATCAGCGCACCAATCGTGGCGCCCAATGCAAGCCCGATCGACCTGAGAAAAATCGAGAGATAGGCGGAATTGAAAACCAGCGTGTCATCAAAGATGTCGCGCTGGAAAAGAAACTGCACATAGCTGTCGGTGCTGAATTCCCATGTGACACCTCCGTAGGTGCCGGGGGTCAGGAATGAATAGAGGACAGTGATCCCGAGCGGCAGGATGCTGATAGCCAGAATGATGACCAGGGCCGGCGCGAGCAGCCAGGTTCGGGTCAGGCGTTCGGTGCGTTGATTGTGGTCGACCGCAGCAGCAAGCGTCGATGTGTCTTCCCGCTCAGTCATTCCAGCACCCGGATCAGGTCGGGTTGCATGACGGCGCCGATAGAAGCTCCGGGCTGGTATTTGCCCTCGTCAACTGCGCCGGGATTGCGGATGACGATTTCCTCGCCGGTCGCAAGTCGAAGGTGAAGATTTGTCGCCGCGCCGAAATAGACGACGTTTTTCAGGGTGCCCGAGAGCGTCGGCGTCTCGCCGGCTTTCGCCAATCGAACATTCTCGGGTCTGATCGCAATGCTGACCGCTCCCGACTTTGCTGCTGCCGATCCGAGATGCGCCAGAACCCGCGTACCGTCTTTCAACCGGACCGTCGCAATCTCGTTGTCATGGCGTTCGACCGTTGCTTCGAGAATGTTGATATCACCGATAAAATCCGCAACGAAGCGATGCGTTGGGCGGTCATAGATGTCTCGCGGAGACCCGATTTGCAGTATTTTGCCAGATTTCATCACGGCGATCCGGTCAGACATGGTCAGGGCTTCTTCCTGATCATGGGTCACGAAAACGAATGTGATGCCGGTCTCCGCCTGCAGGCTCTTGAGTTCAAGCTGCATGCTCTTTCTGAGCTTCAGATCAAGAGCTGCCAGAGGTTCGTCAAGCAGCAACACCTTCGGTGCCGGCGCCAGCGCACGGGCAAGGGCCACACGCTGCTGCTGGCCGCCTGAAAGCTGATCGGTGCGGCGCCCGGCCAACGGCTCGAGCTGAACAAGCGCCAGCATGCGCTCGGTCGTATGTTTAATCTCGGCAGTTGACTTGCCCAGCATCCGCAGCCCGAAGCCGACGTTCTCGGCCACGGTCATGTGCGGGAAGAGCGCATAATTCTGGAAAACGGTATTTATCGGGCGCCGGTATGGCGGCTTCGATGTGATGTCCTCGCCCTGCAGGGCGATGGCCCCGTTTGTGGGCAGTTCGAACCCGGCAATCAGACGCAGAAGCGTTGTCTTTCCGCATCCGGAGGGTCCGAGAAGAGTGAAAAACTCGTTCTCGAGGATGTCGAGTTCGACAGCGTCCAGTGCGGTGACCGCATACTCTCCCTGTCCGAAGGTCTTTGACAGCGCACGTACCGACACTGCAGCCTTCCGGTCTCTGGCGATTTCTGTTCCGGTCATTCGATGATCTGGCTCCCGTCGATCTCGCTCAATGTCCACCTTCGAAGGCTATGAGCCGGGGTCGTGCAGGTAAATACCCCGAAAGGGATATGCCGTTCAGCTCAGGACCGTTCGCAGAAAGTTCGACAGAAGCTCCGATTGCGATGAAATCGATAGCTTCCGGTAGATGTTTTTCCGGTGGATCTTGACCGTGCCGACCGCGATGCCCGCCATTGTTGAAACAGACGCGGACGAGTGGCCCTTGAGGATAAGCGTCGCAACCTCGCGTTCGCGGGCGGTCAGAATGTTTTCGCCAAAAGCATCCAGTGCCGCAGTCAATGTCCTGTCCGGAGAAGCTGGCCCGGTCTGGATTGGCCCGACGTGCCCCCGCTCGAAATGCTTGTTGGTGAGTGCAGCGATGATGCCGATTTCGTCCTGAAATGCCCGCACCGACCGAACGCTGAACCGAGGTTCATCCCTGAGGCGGCCAAATGAGTAGAAAACCGCGCCATTTCCCTGAGGGACCAAAATAGCCATTTCGTCTCTCAGGGCGATGTTTTGATAATAGCGACGGTAATAGGTCGAACGCATGAACTGGTCCGGGGCAATGTCCCGCAATCGCATGGCGCAATTGGTCCGACCGGACAGGAAAGCATCGTACACGGGATCGAGAAGATAAGCGTTGTCCAGATATTGATCCACGACATCGCGGTGACGCTCGGCTCTGACATTGTCATAGATGTGGTCGGGCGGGCGATTTCGGTGCAAATGCGTTATGAAAGCCCCACTGAAAGGCGCAACTGACCGCATGTAATCTAGGATTGTCGGGAAAAAATTAGACGTGTTGATCGCGGAAATAGCACGCGCCAAGCTGTCGCTTGTCGCCCTGGAACTGCCGGGCCGTGAGCTTTCTTGTGGGGTCTGAATCTGGACGCTCAAATGTGACTTCCCCAAATCAGGGCTTTGGACAGGTTCGAGAAGTTCTTCAACCGCTTCTCCGGTTCATTCCCGCCTGAGTACAAATGGCGGTCTCTCGCCAGAAAATCTATCTAACACACACTTTGCAGAAGTAATGGCCAAAGCGCCAGCCGGGCAGTGAACCGGTGAGCCTTGATTTCAGAATTTTTCCAAGCCCACAGTTATGGGAGCCGGATGTATTCATACCGAGTTAAACGAATTTCTCGGTTTTCGTGTGCTTCGGCTTCATCCGCCTTTTCGGGTGCGCTGCTGAAGGAAATTTCACCAAGGGGCACAACACTGGGGCGTGGTGATATTCGCATGCCCCGGCGACGCTCCAATCACTGGCAAGTACGCGCCTTGTGAAACTGCAAAACTTGCGAAGGAATGTCTCATGTCGTGCATCCGCAATGTAGGGTCGCCAATGCGGGTCCTGACTTCACGTCAGATTTTGGGCACGCCAGTACTATTATTCACCAATCGCCTGGCCGGGTGATGCCATCAAATGGGCATTCGATGTCAGGGAAGCCCCAATGACATGCCAAACCATGCAGCTAGGTATGTGGTGCGGAATGTGCGACTAACTCGTACGCTTTGCGATAAAGTATTTAAAAACAATACTTTGCGCTAATTTTTGGCCGAGAGAGTGGAATTCGAACCACATGTCCTGCTTTACAGTGCAGCAGCCGGCCAAGCAAAACTCCATTGCTACTTATTTGCTACTTAAGCAAAGTAGGAGCTCAAAAACTCGACGCCTAAAAAAGGGCGTAAATATTTGATGTTATTAAGAGAATAGTGGTGCCCGGAGGCGGATTTGAACCACCGACACGCGGATTTTCAATCCAAGTTTGTATGTGGAAATTCAATGCCTTGCTTCGGCAAAAATGTCAAATCGGTATCTGTAAATCAACAGCTTAGATCTGATCTGTCAAATGCTAAAGCCGCACATGGTTGGACTTCTCTCTTAAAAAACCGGCTCACCAAGGCAAAGGTTCAGCCCGTCTTCGGCAACGGGGAAATTAATCACTCAGCATGCAATAGGAGGGGCGTATGACCGAGCCTCGTCCGTTCCGAGAAGTGAAGCTGCAATGGCTTCAGCAATTGAGTTGCGACAGGGATTTGAGCGACAGCGCTCGTTCGGTAGCTCTCTATATCATCACCACACATGTGAACGGCCACACCGAGAAGGCGTGGCCGTCCTATAAAACGATTGCCGACGCAACCGGCAAGAGCGTCAAGACCATTCAGCGCGCCGTCCGTGAACTTGAGGTCAAAGGATGGTTCGAGGTCCAGCGCGGAAACGGCGTCGGGCACAACACGGAATATCGTCCCTCAGCGGCGTCGATATTACGCGCATCGTATGCCCGCGAAAAGACGGACAAGGTTGTCCCCCTTTACCCGAATAAAGGCGGTCATATTCGCCCGGTAAGGCGGTCAGATTTGTCCGGTGAAGGGGGACAGATATGTCCATCAAACTTAGAGAAAGAAAAAATATATAAACCTAACCCGCGCGAGGACGCCCTACCGCGTGTCGAGACGCGGCGAGCCATCCCGATCGTTTTCGTCGCCGAGACGAAGACGGATCAGCTCCAGCAATGGCTTAGCTGGTTGAGCAGCCACGGCTTGCCCTCAATCGAGGCTCTGGGCATTCGAACGGTGAAATCCGGGAAACCAGGTTACGCCTTGCCGGGCTATTGGCCACCGGACGAGGCGAGCCCCAGCGCTCCCGATTGGATCGCCTACTTCAGTCGTCGCCGTGATCACATCGCCCATGAAAGGGCCCGAAAAATCGAAATTCAGAGGGCGTCATGAGTTAACGTGACAACACCGGCGCACCGCTGGATGAGGCGATGTCCACAGAGGCCGAGAGTGGCCGCTTGAAGGAGGTGAAGTACAATGAGCAAGGTCTATAAGAGCGAGATCATGGCATCGGTCCATGAGATGGTGGAAGGGTTTCATCACAATGGCTCGATTGACAAACGGACGATGCGTGAATTCGATGGTAAGCGTGTGGTGAACCTTTCAATTACCCATAAGTTCGGTCTCTGCTGACCAGGTGGGATCAGCACTGAGGTAGCTTTGCATAACCTGCGGACTGACCGTAAGCAGTCGAGCGATCAGCGGCGCGGATGATGCATGGACCTCGGGTTTGGTGTGGGTGTGTGGTTACCGTTCCCTCGGCCGTGCGAGGAAGAAACAAATGGCCGCGCTCAATGCACGACCATTTGTCTAATTCGGGCTCTCAAGCCAGGTTTGGGTTTGGCAGCCTAGTCGTAGACACGGGCCAGAAATTTCAGCATGTCGGACGCCATCTCCGGGCCATATTCCTCCAGCGCGAAATGGCCTGTGTCGAGGAGGTGGAACTCAAGGTCGGGGAGATCCGCCTTGTAGGGATGGGCGCCTTGCTCGGGGAAGATCGGATCGTTCATGCCCCACATCAGCAAGGCCGGCGGCTGATACTGGCGAAACAACGCCTGCCATTTGGGGTACTCGGCGACGTTGGTGCCATAATCCAGAAACAGCTCGAGCTGAACTTCCTGGTTGCCGGGCCGGTCGAGAAGATACTGCACGTTCCAGAAATTGTCCGGGCTGATTACCTCGGGGTTCTGAACGCCAGCGGTGAACTGCCATTTGGTTGCATCGATTGTCAGGAAACCGCGCAGGGCGTCGCCGTTGGCGGCAGAGGGATCTGCCCAGTAGGTTTTGATCGGATCCCAGAACTCGCGCAGGCCCTCGTCATAGGCATTGCCGTTCTGGATGACGAACCCCGATACCCGCTCCGGATTTTCAGCGAACATCCGGAAGCCGACTGGCGCGCCATAGTCCATGACATAGGCCACGTAGTTGCCGATCTGTTTTTGGTCGAGCAATTCGGTCATCATGCTGGCGATGTTGGCGAAGGAGTATTCGAAAGTCTCGGCGGAAGGCATCGCTGATGCGCCGAACCCGGGGTAATCGGGTGCGATCACGTGGTAGTCCCGCGCCAGTTCCGGGATCAGTTCGCGGAACATGTGTGATGAGGTCGGAAAACCGTGCAGCAGCAGGACGGCCGGGTGCGACGGGTCGCCGGCTTCGCGGTATGCAATCTCAGTCCCGTCGATCACGGTGGTTTTGAAAGAAACGCCGTGGGATGAGCCTGGTTCACCCGCATAGCTGGTCTCGGGCAAGCTGATGACCAGGACAAGCGACGAAACAACCGCCAAGGCCGGCGCCATCAGGCGGAGAGATGCGTTCAGATAGTTATTCATGAGAAAATTCCTTTGTTTTTGGGGAGGTTCAGGCGTTGCTGCCTGCCAGTTCGGCGAGCCGCGCGTTTTCTGTCGTGAGGTCTGAGATTTGCTGCCGCATTCCGGCCAGAAGCGGCTCAAGCTCGGTTGCGGTCATTCGCTGCGGGATATGCGCGGGACAATTCCAGTCAAACGCCTCGATGGTGATGAGGATGGCGCGTTCGGGCCGCCCAAAGTAGGCTGGATCATGTAGTGTAGTGAGGATGTCAGTGGCATCGTTGCCGTCGACAATCTGCACCCGGCCCCAGATCTTCAGACGCCGGCGGTTGGGGTAATCCATCAGGATCAGGGAGATCCGGCTGTCGCCAACCAGATTGCCGACGCTGAGATACTGGCGGTTGCCGCGATAATCGGCATAGGCGATGGTTTCGCCGTCGATGACGCGCAAAAAACCTGCCGGTCCACCACGAAACTGCACATAGGGCCATCCCGTCTCCGATACGGTTGCCTGATAAAACCCGTCGCGCGCCTGGATGAAACTGGCTTCTTCAGGCCCAAGCCGGCGTCCACCATCGGCGTCGTGTGCCAGGAATTTTTCGTATCCTTGTGCGGATCCTTGCCGCTGCTGAATGGTGCGTACCTGGGGTGTGAAGGCGATTTCGGCAAATGCGCGGGGCATGATGGTCTCCTCGTCAAAGGTTCAGGTCGGAAAGGCTCGGATGGTCGTCGGGACGGCGGCCGAGAGGCCAGTGAAACAGCCGGGATGCGGCGTCGATCGGCAGGTCGTTGATGCTGGCGATGCGCCGGCACATGCGTCCGTCGGACGCGAACTCCCAATTCTCGTTGCCGTAGGAACGGAACCACTGGCCAGCATCGTCGCGCCACTCATAGGCAAAGCGCACGGCGATGCGGTTTTCGGTCCAGCTCCACAGTTCCTTGATCAGGCGGTAGTCGTGCTCAACCGACCATTTGCGGGTCAGGAAGGCCTCGATCTGGGCGTGTCCAGCCAGAAACTGAGACCGGTTCCGCCATCGGCTGTCCTCGGTATATGCCTGAGCAACGGCCTTTGGATTGCGGCTGTTCCAACCGTCTTCTGCGGCCCGCACCTTTTGTGCGGCGGTCGTCTGGGAAAATGGCGGAAGCGGCGGGCGTGTCATGAGGAAAAACCTGGGAAGTGGTTTGGTTGGGAGCCCCGGTCGCATCGAAGGGGAGGCAATGCGGCCGGGGTCCGGAATCCACCAATGCGGGAGGTGGGCATTGGTGGCGGGAGATCAGTTTGCGGCGCTTGCGCGCATGTCCGTCACGACGGTTTCAGTGTCTGCGACATGGCTTGCAATCATCCGGAAATTGGTCAGGGCGGCGGCGTAGCCGTCCAGCCCCGGCAATTGAGCCGCCGCGGTCGCATCGGTGACGACCATGACGTCAAATCCCTGTTCCATCAGTTCGCGCATATGCGATTCGGTGCAGAGATTGGCTGACATGCCGGCGACGATGACCTTTGAAATGCCGCGCTTGCGCAGTTGCAGAACCAGGTCATTGCTTTCCGGGCCATATACCTTGTGCGGGCTGGTCACGATGGTCTTGCCGTCATTGATGTAGGGCTTGTATTGCGCCAGCCAGTCGGCTCCGGAGCCTATAAATCCCTCGACCGACAGGGCATCGTCCCGGTCGAACATGCCAATCTTGTGCATCAGCATTTCCAATGCGCCTTCGACTTTCCAGCCATGGTCGTGCGGGTAGTAATAGTGCGGTGACACGAACACCGGCATGTCGACGGCCTTTGCGGTCGCCAGAAGTTGGTCAATATGTTCGACGGTTCCGTTGGCTTCGACATTTGCTCCGACAACACCCCAGGCGACACCATCAGGGCTGAGGAAGTCATTTTGCGGGTCGGTCACCAGAAGTGCGGTCTCACCAGTGACAATCTGAAATCCCGGATCGGGCAGGCCATCGTCCGCGGCCAAAGCGGTTGAAGTGTTCAAGGTGAGGATGGCCAATGCCAGGGCTCCAATGGATCGGGAGGCCGTGCCGCGGAAAATGTTCATGGTGATTTCCTTTTCGGGGTGTCGGTATTAAGCGTGGCAGCAAAGGTTACCGATCGGTACAGTTGACGAGGCATAAGTGAACTGATCGGTAACCTTTGTCAAACGTATTTTTGCTCCAGATTTCGAACTGGCCGCGACGCCACCATGTAAACGATTGAATAAACGTGAGAAAAAGCGATGGTATAAATTGATTCTCTGGTTTATAGTATTGACTAGTCAGTACGTAATTGGAGTGTGAATGCGACCGAACAAAAGAGATGTGTTGGTGCGGAATGCGCTGGAGGTGTTTTACCGTGATGGATTTCACGCCACCGGCATGGACAAGCTCGTGGCCGAGACCGGCATCTCCAAGACATCGATGTATAAGCACTTTCGCACCAAGGAAGAGATGATCCTGGCGGTGCTGCGGTTGCGCGACGAGAGGTTTCGGAACTGGTTCTGCCGCCGGGTCGAGGAGATCGGGGACTCACCCAGAGACCGCCTGCTGGCGGTGTTTGACGCCTTGCACGAATGGTTCACCTCGCCGGAGTTCAAAGGCTGCATGTTCATCAAGGCGGCGGCTGAATACCAGGATCCTGAAGACCCCATCCATATTCAGGCCGCCACGCACAAACGCATGCTGCTTGAATATGTGCAGGACATCGCAGAGCAGGCAGGCGCATCTGATCCTGGTGCTCTAACGCGGCAACTGATGCTGCTCAAGGAGGGGGCGATCGTGATCGCCGTCATGCTGGGCAACGGCGAGGCCGCGAGCGACGCCAAGGCTGCGGCCCGCGTTCTGGTGGACGCCTCGGGGTGCCTTTAGAGACCCTGCCGGGAGGAATGATCCTTGATCCGAATGGATTGTCCTGGTCTGCAGACCGGTGAGGTCTCTGCCCCTGATTGCTTGTCGGGCTTATTCCGGGCTGACAGTGGCAGAACCAGCTGAATACGGTTGAAATTTGCAAATTGCGATCAGGCTTTTTTCAGTGATCGTCCGGCGAACCCGCTCTGGCGAGCTGAAGGATTTGCCTGTTACGCTGCTTGAGCAGCGTAACTCCAGGGCAGCAACTCGTCGATACGAGTGATCTTGTGGTCAGCGATGCGGCCGAGGACCCAGGTGAGCCAAGCCTGTGGATCGACGCCATTGAGTTTGGCTGTTTCGATCAACGTGTAGGCGATTGCGGCTGACTTGCCGCCGCCCTCGGAGCCCATGAACAGATAGTTCTTCCTGCCGAGAGCTCCACAACGCATGGATCGCTCGGCGCAATTGTTATCGATTTCCAGAATGCCATGGTCGAGATAGGGCCGCAGTTTTGGCAATCGGGTCAGGGCGTAGCGGATGGCTTTGGCGAGTTCGGACTTGCCGGAGATTTTTGGGAGTTGTTCGCCGAGCCAACGGTCCAACTCGTCTAGCAACGGCTTGGCTTTCTCCTGTCGGATGCTGGCACGATCTGCTGGCAACCGGCCCTGTCCTTCTTTCTCGATGCCGTAGAGCGCAGCGATGCGCCTGATCGCTTCCTCGGAGATCGTCGAACCTTGCGACTTGAACACATCGACGAACTTGCGCCGGATATGCGCCATACAGGCGACCTCGCCGACACGGCCAGACTGGTAGAGTTCATTGAACCCGGAATATCCGTCAGCATGCATCCAGCCGGTATAGTTCTTGAGGTGTTCGGACGGCTGTTCGCCCTTTCGATCCCGCGAGAACCGGTAGAAGGCTGCCGGTGGTGCTTCGCTCGCCCAAGGACGCTCATCCCGGACATATGCCCAAAGCCGCGCGGTCTTTGTCTTTCCTGCACCGGGAGACAACATTTTTACCGGGGTGTCGTCCGCGAAGATCGCTTGTCCCGCCAGCACATGGCGCTCTATGGCCTTGGCCAACGGTTCCAACAGGGCGGCGGATTTACCCACCCAATCGGCCAGCGTCGAGCGGTCGAGGTCGACACCTTCGCGTTCGAAGGTTTGCGACTGACGATAGAGCGGCAAGTGATCAGAATATTTGTTCACGAGGACATGCGCGAGCAAACCTGGTCCCGGTCGTCCCTTCTCGATGGGGCGCGACGGCAGCGGCGACTGGCAGATCGCCTCGCGGCAAGTACAGGCCATGCGGGGTCGGATGATCCGGTTCACGACAAAACGCCCCGGGATGTATTCCAACTCCTCGGTGATGTCCTCGCCGAGTGTCTTTAGCGACCCACCACAAGCACTGCATTCGGTGCCAGGCGAAAGTATCGCATCATTGCGAGGCAGATGGTCCGGCAAAGGCTTGCGCTTTGGTTTGCCCTTCGACGTGTCGCTCGATGTGTCAGAGACATCTTCGGCAACAGCGGTCTCAACGGCCCGTGCGATCTCTTCTTCTTCGAGCGTCAGCTCAAGCTGATCAAGGGCTTCGGACCGCGCGCGAACTGGTGGCGGCGCAAACCCGCCAGTTGATGCTCCAGCTTCTCAATCCGGTAATCGCGCTCTTTGATCTCGGTCTCGAATATCGACAGCTTCTCGTTCTGCGAGGCGATTATCGCCTGCAATTCGGCGACGTCATCGGGGAGATCGGAGGATGCTTTGAGCATACCGATTTATACCAGAATCCAGCGTCTCAGGGAATCATAAACCCACAGGCTCATGCTGTTTTTGCGGAGAATTATCGACTATCCGGTAGTGAGCGGACGCCATGTCCTGGCCGGCGTGCGCCAGTCGATCCCCTCCAGCAACATCGCCAGTTGAGCAGGTGTCAGCGTTACCTTTCCGGTCGCCGCCGAGGGCCATACGAACCGGCCTTTCTCCAAGCGTTTGAAGAACAGGCACGCCCCCTGTCCGTCCCACCACACAACTTTGATCAAATCGCCACGGCGGCCCCGGAACACGAACAGGTGACCCGAATAAGGATCTTCGGCAAGAACCTTCTCGGCCAGCGCAGACAGGCCGTTGAACCCCTTCCTCATGTCGGTGACCCCAGCGCCAGCCAGACCTTCGTCTGCGCTGGAACAGGGATCATGACGAGAGACCTCTGATCAATCGCGCCAGAGCATCACCATCGTACGGTCCGTTGATCCGGAGCCGATGGCCGCAGGCCAAATCAATCTCCAGTGTGCCTGGTTCAGTGCGGTTACCCTGAACAGTCATGTCCGGTGCTTCAGTTATCTCTACGGGCAAAAAAGAGAACTCGGATTCCGGTGGCTCCGCATCCGCGAAGCGTGGTTCCTTCAGCCAGTTGAACACCTGGTTTGCATTCACATCGTACCGACGGGCAACCTGTGACACCGACACACCGCGCACCCGCGTCTGGGCGCAGATCATTCGCTTCTCGTCATCACCCCAGTTTCGACGCCTGCGCCGCTTCGCCACAAACCACTCCGATAATGTCCATTTAATCGCTAATGGACATTATCTCCCACAACCAATCCATGGCAGGGCAGGTTCACCGGGCGCTTACATTCGATGAAGGTTGTCTGACGGATGTCCAGCCCCTCGCTCCCGGCGAAATCAAGTTGCTCCGGGAGCGTGAGTACATTTCACAACCGGTTTTTGCGCGCTATCTGAATGTAAGCAAGGGCCTCGTGTCGGATTGGGAGCGAGGTATCAAAAAACCTGGTGGACCTGCGTTGAGACTTCTGACGATTGTCAAGAACAAAGGTCTCCAAGCTATCGTCTGAACATTGACCGTCCGTGGCAGCCAACTGTCGTCAATTGGTTAAAGCGCAACAGCGCTCCAGAGTGCGCTCACTGGTAACGCGAAATTGCTGTCACCGAAGGAGAGCTTTTCCTGCCCCAGATAGAACACGACATTCGTACATGCTCTACTCCGGCCGGGCCCATCTTTTGAAAACCATTTGAGGTGTTTGAAATCCTCAGCGCCGACTGACGCGGATGATTTAACCTCGATACACACAAGTTCGCTGCCTCCGTCAATCAGGATGTCGACCTCCCGCTGATCCGGGCTGCGCCAATGATAAAGCCTGTAATCAGCATCTTGCATAGGCAGTGCTCGCAGCAGTTCGTTCAGAACAAAACTCTCAAGTAGCCCACCCAAGGCTTGCGGATTGTTGTCGATGGCGAAGGTCGCGTCTGTAAAACGGCGCAAAGCGCAGGCAATACCTGAATCAACGAAGTGATACTTCGGGTTTTTGATCTCCCGCTTCCCCTCGCCCGATGT
>Ga0163215_100371_pt1 | contig 84681 bp, 78 predicted proteins | sample SynspAceP_FD_185934 | JGI IMG/M metagenome (GOLD analysis project Ga0163215, IMG submission 185934) | Saline lake microbial communities from Ace Lake in Antarctica - Synechococcus sp. Ace-P (Hybrid Assembly) | ecosystem: Environmental > Aquatic > Non-marine Saline and Alkaline > Saline | place... | reverse complement strand
TTCAAGGCGGCGAGTTTGACTCAAAGCGCCGGTAGTGTGTTGACCCAGTTTGACGGTGCGGTGACTTTATCTGGCGCATTTGACTTCACGGGACAGGCGCTGACTTTCAATGCGGCTGGTAACAGCGTTGGCAGCGCAATGGATATCTCTAACTCAGGGTTGTTTACGACTGCTGATGTGGCAGATATCTCGGCTACCGGTCAATTCACACAAAACGGTGTGGGTTTGAACAGCTTGGGTGGCAACCTGACGGCGACGGACGGTATGAAATTTACCGCGGCGATTGCCCTAGTTGGTTCTGACACAGTGACGTTGGCCACTGGTGGCGCGGCAGGCCAGGACATCATTCTGGGCACAGATGGCACCACCGATATTACTGGCGCAGGTCAGGCACTGACGTTGAATGCCGGCAACCTCGGGGATATCACGATCTATGGTGACGTTGGTACAGAGGGCGCAGCGCTGGGTAGCATCAAGATTTTGGGTGCTGATCAAGTGCAGTTTGATGCAACGGTGACGGCCGCAAGCTTCACGCAAAGTGCGGCAGCAGCAACAGGCCTGACGACATTTGTCGATGCCCTTAATCTGACAAGCGCCTTAGATTTCACCGGCCAGGCATTACGCTTAGACGATGCCGTGACAGTCGGGGCGAGCTTAGAGGTGACTAACGCCGGTCGGTTTACGGTTGATTCTGAAGCCGGTATAAGCATTGTGGGCTCACTGATTCAAGATGGCACGGGCGATGTGCTTTTGGCTGTGCCCACCATCTCTGTTGGGGGTGATATCAACATTGCGGGCGCCACCCTGATCGGACGAGACATCACGTTCGTGGCTAACCAATCCTTAATGGGTTCAACGATTGATAGCGTGGTCGATGGTCGCTATGACCTGGTGTTTGATTCACGCCAACGCACCGAAATTGGTGGCGCGCTGGGACAATCGAGCCTTCTAGGCTCCCTTGCAACAGGCACATTGGGTGAAATCATTATTGTCACGACCCGGATTGCGACGCGAGGGGATCAGCGCTACAACGTGCCACTGACATTCAGTCAGGGTACCGCAGCATCGCCGCTCGAGCTTTTCTCGCAGACTGGTGATATTGAGTTTGCCAGCACGGTGTCAGCTGGCATTAACGCTAAGGTTGCCCAGCGGTCGCTTGATATCGAAGCGCTTGCTGGCAATGTATTTGTTCGGGATTTGATTGGCGTATCCCTGGTTGGTGTTCAGTACGGCGACTACGTGAGTGCCAAAGATATCAACCCATATGGCTTGAGCATCACAGCAGCAGATATCTGGCTGTACGCAGACGTCACCACATTTGAGACACAGCGTTACGAAGGCCGTGTGCATATTGGTAACAACGGTAAAAATGGTTTCATCCGGCAATTAATATCTTTAGATCCTAGTGTGGTGTTCCAAGGGTCCATAGATGATACGGTTGAGATGACGCATGGGCTTGAGGTTCGTGCAGTGACTACTGATCGCCTTAATGGCCAAGTGCCTGAAGTCAGATTCATTGGAGATGTTGGGCAGACTATTAGCTTAGCAAGCCTAGCCGCGTTGGCTGGTACACAAGTTAAGACCGAAGGCGCTATTGCAAGTGAGGTGCTCTTAGAGCAAGCCGCGATGAGATTTGGCTTGGTCAGTATCGACGGTAATGTATCGACTGGTGGTGACCAGACCTATGCCGCTGGATCCATCGATATAGGTAGTAATGGCGGTGAAAAGGTCTCGCTATACTCAGACAACGGTACGATCACTTTAATTGCCAGGCCCCAGGGGGCAGCAAGCATCGTTAACGGTGAAAATTTGAATATCTCTCTGGGCGATGGCGGAATATTAAGCCAAGAAGCCATCGATTTGATTGATCAAAGTGGGCTGTCGATTGAAGCTATCGCACCTGATGTTCAGATTTTTGGGAACTTAATGGACGCCTCTAATTATCTCGCAAGTACAAGCCTCATTAAAGTTGACAATAGCCAAAGCGTTAATCAGTCTTCACCCGCGTCGACAGATACGCTAGCGTCTAATGAAGTTTTGATTGCTGCAGCTCAGGTGGAAATTGGCGATATCCAGTCCCAAGAGGAAATTGGTGACAATCAGTCACAAGAGGAAATTGGCGACAGTCAGCCACAAGAGGAAATTGGTGAGAGTCAATCCCAAGAGGAAGTTGCTGACGACAGTGAGTCTGAGGAATGTGCCAGTTCAACCGACACTGAAAGCGCGGATACCGAAACAGGCGGCGCTGGATCTGGATCGGCGTCACAGTGCTGATGCCAGATGTGGTTATGCCCTGCTACCTCTTGGTTTGGGCTCGCACCTCGCACCTCTCGTTTGAACTCACGCTCAATGCGCCTTACATGTGTCGGGCATGGAACCGAATGTGTTCAGCGATAAAGCTGGCGATAAAGTAGTAGCTGTGATCAAACCCAAGGCGCATATTGAGTTCGAGCGCCACACCGGCTTTGTCACAAGCCGCTCGCAGCAAATGTGGCTGTAGCTGCTCTCCCAAAAACTCGTCTGCTTCGCCCTGGTCCACGAGTAGGGGCGGCGCTTGGTGGCCGGACTCGATGAGTTTCACGGTGTCGTATTGTTGCCATGCCAAACGATCATCGCCAAGATAAGCGGTAAACGCCTTGATTCCCCGAGGCACTTGGCTTGGAGAAACGATGGGCGAGAAGGCTGATGCACTGCGGTAGTGGCCTGGGTTGCGCAACGCCAGGGTTAATGCCCCGTGTCCACCCATCGAATGACCGCTGACCGAACGCACCTCGCTCGCAGAAAAGTGTTGCTCAATTAACGACGGTAATTCGTGAACCACATACTCATGCATATGGTAGTGGCTCGCCCAAGGCTGCTCGGTCGCGTCTAGATAAAATCCTGCGCCCTGACCCAGATCGTACGCATCGTCGTTGGGCACATCCTCACCACGTGGGCTGGTGTCGGGTGTGACTAGAATGATGCCGTGTTGATCGGCGTGCTGTTGCGCGCCAGCCTTGTTGATGAAGTTCTGCTCCGAGCAGGTGAGCCCTGACAACCAGTACAACACCGGGCAAGCTCGTCCCTGCACGGCTGCGCTTGGCAGGTAAATGCCAAAATTCATGCTGCAATTCAACGCCGAAGAGGCGTGCTGCCAGACCTCTTGTGAACCACCAAAGCAAGCGTGTTTCTCAATGCGTTCCATGCGACTCCATTCTTGTTGGTTGTTTGTTTGGTTGGTTGACTGACTGACTCGAATAGATAGCGCACAGAGTTTAATAACGCACCAGACTGCGGATCGACTTGCCTTCGTGCATCAGATCAAAGGCACGGTTGATGTCTTCCAGCCCCATCGTGTGCGTGACGAAAGGCTCGAGTTTGATCTTGCCGGCCATGGCGTCTTGCACCATGCCTGGCAACTCCGAACGTCCCTTAACGCCACCAAATGCCGTGCCCAGCCAGCGTCGGCCCGTCACCAGTTGAAAAGGACGAGTGGATATTTCTTGGCCGGCACCGGCTACGCCAATAATGACCGATTGCCCCCAACCGCGGTGGGCGCACTCAAGGGCGGCGCGCATGATGTTCACATTACCGATGCATTCGAAGCTGTGATCAACCCCCCAACCCGTCATTTCTACAATCACTTCCTGGATAGGTTTGTCGTGATCTTTGGGATTCACGCAATCGGTTGCACCAAAGGTCTTGGCAAGCGCAAATTTGTCAGGGTTGGTGTCAATAGCGATGATGCGCCCAGCCTTGGCCAGCGCGGCACCATGGACCACGGCTAGGCCGATGCCACCCAAACCAAATACCGCCACGCTATCGCCTTCTTGGACCTTGGCGGTATTTTTGACGGCGCCTAAGCCGGTGGTCACACCACACCCTAGGAGGCAAACTTGTTCTGGATTGGCATTGGGATCAATCTTGGCCAGTGAGACCTCGGCCACCACGGTGTATTCACTGAAGGTTGAGCAGCCCATGTAGTGATAAAGCGGCTCGCCGTTGTAACTCATGCGTGTCGTGCCGTCCGGCATCACCCCCTTACCTTGAGTGGCGCGCACAGCCACACACAGGTTGGTTTTACCGCTCTTACAAAACAGGCATTCACCGCACTCAGCGGTGTATAGCGGGATCACATGATCGCCTTGCTTCACACTCGTGACACCCTCACCGACTTCAACCACAATGCCCGCACCCTCATGGCCAAGCACCACTGGAAAGAGCCCTTCTGGGTCATCGCCAGAGAGCGTAAAGGCATCGGTGTGACAGACGCCAGTGTGGGTTACTTTTATAAGCACTTCGCCTCGGCGCGGCGGTGCAACATCAATCTCGACGACTTCAAGCGGTTTACCAGGGGCAAAAGCGACGGCGGCACGTGACTTCATTGGCGAGTTTTCTCCGTAGGGGGCAATAAGGGGTAGTCGGATGTGCGGTACACGCAAACCCATGGTTACCTAGCGGCGCTAGGCGGCTGTGGTGGGGTGATTCATTCAGCACCATGTTAGCGGTAATTGGATCCGGTGCACGCCAAGCCTGACCCAGCAGCCAGGGCTGACATCATTCGGTTTAAAACCCGCCAACCCGCAACCCGCAACCCGCCAACCCGCCAACGCACGAGGCGTCATTTAAGCCGTTGGTCCCCGCGGCTTGGGAAATACTAACCAAAGGCTTGCGAATGACTAGTGAATGACTGTAAACGGCCACCTAACGCAGCGCGTAAATGCCAGCCCCAAGCACAAGCAAGCCAACGGTCGCCCAACCTAGCCGGTCAACATATTTGTGCAGCTGTGCCTCCATACGCGCACCACCCCACCGCATGAGCGCCGCTACTAAGAAGAAACGCGCGCCACGCCCGACAACGGAGGCCAGTGCAAAGGGGATAAGTGCCATAGACAACACGCCGGCTGCGACCGTGAATACTTTGTAGGGTATCGGTGAAAACCCAGCAATGAAGACAGCGAGAACGCCCCAAGTAGCGAACCAGTCTAAGGCTGCCAGATAGCCGTTCCAGTAGCGAGGCTGCTCTTGGAGCCAGGGCGAAATGGCATCAAAGGCTAACGCGCCAATCGCATAACCAAGCAAGCCGCCGAGCACGGATGTGATGGTGGTAATCCAGGCGAAACGCCAAGCTTTGTCTGGGTTAGCTAGGCACATGGGTGCGAGCATGACATCCGGTGGAATCGGAAAAAAAGAGGATTCCGCAAAGCTCATGCCACCTAAATACCAAGGGGCATGGCGGTGGCGTGACCATTGCATGACGCGGGTGTAGAGGGAAGAAAATAGTTTCACAATAGGGCTGTCTTATTAAGTTTGTTTTATTAGAACTGCTTTATTTGGACTGCTTTGTTTGGACTACTTTTTAGGCAAGGCCTTGTATGAGGGACATGGACCCAGTCACGGCCAAGCTTGCTTGGCAGGACAGATCAATGGGCAGGCCCCCACAATGAAAAGCATTTTAGGGCAGTTTGGACGCACCCGAGGAATCGTTTTGATTCTTTTAGGGCCCGAGCCGGGTCCAGTTTGATTTGGCTAAAGGGCAAGACGGCCTGATGTTGATCGTTATCGGTGCGCATTGATGGAAGGGGTATGCTTTGTGTGACCGCGCTCTGGACTTAAGTCAGTCGTCGGTTTAAAAGAACACAGTGGCAATGCCGTCACTCTCTCACGTTGCTTTGGAAACCCTCAATGTCAGCCCATATGCTAGCTACTAGCGGATCACCAGCGCACCGCTCTTTGCGCGAACTCTTTGCCAGTCAGGAATGCTTGATCGCCAGTTCGGTGTTTGACCCCGTATCTGCCAGATTTGCCAAGGCCTTAGGCAGTGAAGTCGGTGTCATGGGGGGGTCTGTTGCCTCGCACGCGGTTCTCGGGGCCCCTGATATTGTGCTGCTGACGGCTACTGAACTCGTCGAGCAGGCTCGGCGCATCTGTCGGCTCGATGCGGTTAATTTGGTGGTTGATGCCGATCACGGGTACGGCAATGCGTTGAATGCCATGCGTGTGGTGCAAGAACTGCAGGCAGCAGGGGTTGCTGCTACTTGCATCGAAGATTCGATCCTGCCGCGTGCGTTTGGTGGCTCAGACACCCAAGGGTTGATATCGATAGAAGAGGGCATCAAGAAAATGCAGGCTGCTGTCCAAGCTCGCGGCACCGGACCCATGCTGGTGGTGGCTCGTACCAATGCCAATGGCTCCGAAGGGCCTAAAGAGGCGGCACGGCGTCTGGTCGCTTATCAAGAAACCGGCGTTGACGCGTTGTTTGTGCCGTACTTGAAGAACAAAGAAGAACTTGAAATCATTACCAAAGACCTAAAGTTGCCTATTATTGTTGCCGGCTCAGACGCCTCTGTGTTTGATAGAGAGGATTTGGCGCGCCGCGGCGTGAAAGCGTGGCTCTGGGGCCACCAGCCCTTTGGCATTGCCGCTCAAGCGCTGTTTGAGGCGATGAAGGCCGTTCAAGAGGGTGCCAAACCAAGCGAGTTGGGTCAGCCGTCTTCGGGGGCAACAATGGCGCTCGCCACCGATGCATTAGGTTACGAGCACCTCGTCGAAAAATATTTGAGATAGCAACTTTCTACAGAGACAACACCATGGCAACTTCTGCGTCCTATCCTGAGTCATTTCTCGCTTTGCACGAGATCATTCAAAAAGCACGACAAAAGCTTAACCACGATAATTGGGATTACATCGTTGGAGGGACAGAGACCGAAACGGCCGTTAATCGCAACCGTGCCGCCCTCGACACCTTGGCTTTTAAGCCGCGCGTGTTGCGTGACGTGAGCCGTGTGGATGCGACCACCCAGTTTTTAGGGCGTGAGCTACGCCTGCCCGTGATGTTGGCACCGGTGGGCAGCTTAGAGTTGTTCGCCTCTAATGCCGCCGTGGCAGCGGCGCAAGCGGCTGAACAATTCGGTATCGCGCACATGTTGAGCTCAGTCAGTGTGGTGAACTTTGAAGAAGTGGCTAAGCAGGTCCCCAACGCCTTGCGCCTCTATCAGTTGTATGTGCACGGTGATGCCGCTTGGGTGGATGATTTGGTTGAGCGCTCTGATGCTGCCGGGTGTGCGGCGTTTTGTTTAACGGTTGATAGCGCTTATTACAGTCGCCGTGAGCGGGACATTGCCAAGCGCAATATCCGTCGCAGCAACGTCCCGGGGCGAGAGTTTCAACCGACCCTGACTTGGAATGATGTCGATCGGGTTAAATCCAAACTAAAGGTACCCCTTATTCTCAAGGGCATCGCCACCGCGGCAGACGCGCGCCTTGCCATCGAGCACGGTGTAGACATGGTGTACGTCTCTAATCATGGCGGGCGACAGCTAGACCATGACCGCGGGACCATGGATGCGTTGCCAGAAATTGTGGATGCCGTCGATGGCAAGGCCCAAGTCATTATTGATGGGGGTTTCAATCGTGGCACCGATATCGTCAAGGCTATTGCCAGTGGTGCCGATATGGTTGGTTTAGGACGCATGCAGTGTTTTGGGTTAGCCGCTGACGGCGCGCAAGGTGTGGTTCGTTTGTTGGAATTGTTGGAAACAGAAGTGGTTACTGCGATGGGATTACTTGGGGTTACCCGCTTAAGCGAACTAAGCCGTGAGCATGTTTGCAAGGCCGCACCGGTATCGCCTAGCCATATGTTGAGCGCCTTTCCGCATTTATCTCTCGACGACAAGGCATTCTACTAGTCCGTGCATAGTGGCTGGCAGCGGCTGGCAGCCGCTGTTGTTAACGCCCAAACAAGCCCTTTAACGCGTCGCCTAAACCAGGCACGACGCGGTTGATTTCTTCTTTGGCTTTGTCGCCTAGACCAGACTTAGCCAGATCAGCCGCTAGGCTCGCCACATCGACGCGATAAGTCAGGTCCTTCGGTGTGCCTTGAATCCTGACCGGTACGGTGACGCCTCGAAGTGCCGCCAAATCGGCCCCACCTTGTCCCGTTGACGTTTCAACGACGGCGACTTTGGCGCGGTAGTCGAGTGTGGACTGAGGGATATTGAAAGTGCCGTTACCGAGCAGGCGAAACAGCGGCGCCTTCATGCTTAGATCTTGATTGGTGGCAATGCCCTTTTGAATATCGACCGAGCCCGTCAGTTCAGTGAAGGTTGTTTGTCCTGAGGCGTCGCCTTGCTGGATGGGTGCTTTGCCGAGGATAGAACGCACGTTATTTAAGATCGCAGCAATGTCGATGCCTTTAACCGTGCCGTTTCTTAGATCAAAGCTGGCTTGGCCTGCGAGCTGACGTTCTAACACTTTAATCGATTGGCCGGTGCTGCTGAGGTCTAGTGAAAGTGAGCCTTGCCCTGTGACGCGAGGGACTTGTCCCAAGGCCACTAAAAGCGATTCAAGCTTGATGCCAGTGATGCTCTCTTTTAACTGAAACTGGTTGTTGTTGGCATCTGCGGTCAGACTGCCAGAGAGTTTGCCGCCAAACAAGGACGCGCTATGTGGTGAGACTGATAGACGCCCCTGATTTAAGACAACACCGGCTCGTACATCAGTCATTGAGCCGCTCTTGGTCAGTACTTCTTTCACCAGTAACTGGCCTTTGATATTGTGACCTTTCAGCCCTGAAAGATCGATGGCTGTGTCTGGCGATGTTTCAGCGTTGCTATTAGCGGCAGTGCTCGGGCTCCCGCCGGGCTTTCTGGCGTCTGCGTTGGTTAGAACCCCACCACCAAAACGTTCGAGTCGGAGTTGATCGAGCGTGACGTCAAATGTGATCGCGGGGTCGGTAAAACCGGTCAAGCCGACGGTGGCTTGAATGGGTGCGTTGTCGAACTGCCCGCTCAATTGAGTGCGCAGACCCTCGTTGTCGGTGTTCAGCGATAGATCACCTTGCACGCTGACCAGTAGAGGCTCCCTGCGTAGCGTCGCATCGTTGAGCGATAGTTTTGCGGTCAAGGCCTTGAGCGTTAGTTGGTTTTGTGAGAACTCGAAGGCAGGTAGGGTTAGCGTGGTGGCGACTTGTCGCGTCTGGCCTGTTAGGTTGAGCGTGAGTTGCATGGGCTCCACAGCAAAACCGCTCTCAGTGGCAACGACTTTCCCAGCTTGGGCATTAACGTCTATTGCCTCGCCATCGACATCGGCTTTGAACGAACCCGAAAAGGAGGACAGTGTGTGGGTATCGGTGGCTAGATTGGTCGCCAAGTCCAGTTTGATGGTGCTGTCAATGGCCTTGACGGTTTGCCAATCACCGGTCAGGCGGGCTGTGACCGCAGACAGATCGACGGTTCGGTCGGCAAGCCTGAGCGCATACTCACCACTGGCTGACAACTTAGCATCTAACGCCCAAGCATCGGACTGCATGGCGGTCGATAAAACAAGGGCTCCTTGGGCTGCCTCAGCGATCTGTCCTGTTTGTAGGTTGAGATCGTTCAGTTTCAGATCTTGACCGTGTTGCCTGTCCGTATAAGTCAGGTTCGCGTTGGTCAAGTTAATAGAGCCAATGTCCAATTGAAGTGGGCTCGGTGCTGACGTGTCCTCAGTGCCCACGGTATCCGTGGTGGGTGTGGTAGGTGTGGTCACATCGCCGCTGACCCGATTCAGTATGTCTTCAAAATTGAAAGTACCGTCTTTTCTGCGGATGACCGTTGCTGTTAACCCATCAATCGTGATGCCGTCGATGAGCACTTGATCTGAAAGCAGGGGCAGCAAAGCGAGCGAGACACTGGCTGAATCAATGGTTAAGAAGGATTGCGCGGGGTCTTTGTCTGAGAGGGTCACGCGCCCAAGGTCAGCCCCGATGTTTGGCAGCACCGTCAGATCGATGTTGCCCTCTATATTTAGCACCCGACCCGTGCGCTCAAACACCATTTGCTCGATTTCGGGTTTGTAGCGATTGGCATCAAAGGTCGCCACAAAAATAGCGGCCGCAACGACTGCAACCACAGTTAAGCCCAATAGGCCAAACAAGCCGATTCGCAATGCTTTCATTTGAGCCCTCCTTCTGTGAACGACAAAAACAGTAAAACACTTTCACTTTGATTGTAGGGTCTTGGGTTTTAGGCGCCAAGCCCCGGGCTTGGCGGCATGAGGCGGGCCGTGTCTTGGTGGCGCCGCAGGGGCACTGGCTAACCCCAAATCTTTGCACAAGGCTTCACTGACAGCCAAGCCTTGATCGCCAAGAGAAGCCAGGGTCCCTGCGGCGCCACCAAACTGACCAACGAGTACGCGCGGGCGCAACTGATCAAGACGTTGCCGATGACGGCGGATCATCAATAGCCACACGGCCGCTTTATAGCCAAACGTGATGGGTAAAGCGTGTTGTAAATGGGTTCGGCCCGCCATAGGCGCATCACGATAGGTCTCGGCCATGCCGTCTAGGATGCCATCGAGCGCTGTCAAATCTCGTTCAATGAGGTCAAGGGCCTGACGGATCTGCAGGACAGTGGCCATGTCCATGATGTCTTGCGTAGTCGCACCCCAATGCAAATAACCACCCGCATCACCACACATGGCAGAGATTTGATGGACCAGAGGCAGGATGGGGTAACCAACGATTTCGGTTTCCCGTTTCATTTCTGCCATGTCGAGCTTGCTGGCATCGGCACGTTGCGCGATGGCTTGGGCGGCTTTTTTAGGGATGACGCCAAGATCGCCTTGGACGCGTGCCAAAGCCACCTCGACCTCAACATAGCGCGCCAAGGTGGCTTGATCATCAAATACGGCCCGCATTTCAGGGGTTCCAAACATGTCTTTGAAAAGGGTCGATTCCAGTACTGAAGTGGGCATATCAAATCCTAAAAATGAGTCTTTTGCGGGTGTGGGGTCACAGCTTTTGAAGCACGAATACCTTGGCGCCTAACCCAATGTTGGGTAAGTGATCACCGTGTTGGTCTTCCAATATACGGATGGTTGCGGCATTGGCGGCCGATTGAATGATGTCCTCGTAGCGGGCGTCTTCCAAGGTGTGGTCGTTAAGCGAGACACATAGCAAGGCGTTCGAAGACAAATGATCGATGGCGGCTGACAAGCACTCAGCGGGTGCGGCGCCAGCGCCGATCGCGCCGCTGGCCACGATGGCGCCGTAATGATCAGTGGCGGCTTCGAAGGGCGACGCCGGATCACAAACGTTGAGTGAGCGATAGATATCTTTTTTACGAGCTTGTGCCAGCATGTTTTTTGAAAGATCAATGCCATCAATACAGGAAAAGCCCTGTTGCTTTAATGCTTGGCCAGAGAGGCCCGTGCCGCAGGCGAAGTCGAGCAGGGGCGCTTGAAGGTCTGTGAGGTGCCTAGCCAAGGCCTGTGCCACGCGCTCAGGCGTGCAATAGTGGTGGTGCGCAAGTTCGGCCTCGTAACTATCAGCCCATTGATCGTAGGCCTCACGCATCGCGTCATTGGACTCGACCTGGTAGATCTTATCAATATAGGTTTTGTTGCTCATGGCATCCCTCAATTCGGGCGACGTGGGTGGTCAGATAGTTTCAACGTCTCTTGGCACCATACCAAATAGGATGACCTTTGCCATCACCGGGGCGACAGCGTTTTGAAGGTTAAGCGTATACCCAAATGTTGGCGGGGGGCAGATTTCTCAACACTTGTTTAAACCGTGTTTCGTGGGCGAAACCACATTCTGCATACGGCGATTTAGGACCGTAGGAATAGGTCACTAACTTTTGGATAATGCCGGCGCGATAGCTGGTTGCCACTGCCATTTTTATCTTGTTTGAGTGAGGGTTATTTAACAGCGGGATGGAGGAAATCACAGAAACGGGTGTCGTTTGTTTGGCCAGGAAATCAATGGCGGAGACATTCAAGACGGTTGCTTTGGGATATCGGTGCGCGAGCAGCTCACAAAAGGCTTGATCGGTTTCGACCAACGTCAGGTTATCGGGGTGCAGTCGTTCGGTAATTCGGCCAGTGCCGGGGCCAAACTCCACCACGGCCAGCTCGTGGGCGGCGTCGCTGAGCCTGCTGGTGCCGCTATCAAGGGCAGAACCAAGCAAAGGCGTGTCTAGCGCGTGGCGCATGGCAGCGGCGACAGCCTTTGAGCACGGCATCACGGCACCGACTTGTCTCGGCGCCTTAACAAACTCACAAAAAAAGGTTACCCACTGAGATTGTTGCACTTGGTTTTTAGTTGGTTTTCACTTGTCTTTCACGTGACATGCTTGATCGACCGTGGCACAGTTCATGCCGAGTAAACATGTCTTGATTTGACCGTTTTCAAACCGAATATTAATAGAAAGGGGCGCCTTCGGGTGGAAATAAAAGCCTGTGCGAGGCGCCCAGCCCTCAGAGATGAGCGCTGGCCTAGGGTCACATTTCGATGTGACGTGAACGCACGATCAGCTTTTCTAGCTCGAGCACGATCAGAGTGCTCGCGCCAACGCCTGCGGTTATAAATAGTTGCGCAGCCGATAGCGCTTGGGTATCAAAAATCTGTTGAGAGAATGGCAGATAGGTAAAAGCCAACTGCAAGACCACAACAAAGGCCACCGCCATCAATATCCGAGGCGTGCCTTTGATGCCCCGCCAATTAAAGGAAGGGTTCTTAAGGAAGCGAACACTGAAGAGGTAAAAAATCTCCATGCTAACCAAGGCATTGACAGCCATTGTTCTGGCTAAATCGATAGAGCCGCCATTCATCAACGTCCAATGAAAAACGCCAAAAATTCCCACCAAGAACAACAGCGACACAAAAACGATGCGCCAAATTAGAAAAGGCGATAGCAGGGGGGTTTCTCGAGCCCGGGGTGCACGACTCATGATGTCCGCTTCTGGCGGCTCAAAAGCGAGCACGATACCCAAACCGATGGCAGTCACCATATTCACCCATAGGATTTGTAGGGGGGTAATCGGCAAAGTGGCGCCAATGGCAATAGCCACAATGATGGCGACCGATTCGCCACCATTGGTGGGCAACAAAAACGCGATCGATTTCTTTAGGTTGTCATAAACCGTGCGGCCCTCTTTGACGGCGTTAACGATGGAGGCAAAGTTGTCATCCGCCAGAACAATCTCAGCGGCTTGCTTGGCGGCTTCGGTTCCCTTCTTGCCCATGGCAATGCCAATATCGGCTTGTTTTAAGGCGGGTGCATCGTTGACGCCATCACCGGTCATGGCAACGACCTCAGCATTGGCTTGCAAGGCTTTAACCAAACGGATTTTGTGTTCAGGGCTAGAGCGCGCAAAAACCGCTTTTTCTTTCACGGCGGTCTTGAGCTCCTCATCCGTTAACGCCTCGATTTCTCTACCTGTCAGCGGGGTTTCATCGCTCGTCGTGAGTCCGAGTTCGACGGCAATGGCGCGCGCTGTACCCGCGTGATCGCCTGTGATCATCTTGACCCGAATGCCCGCTTGTTTGCACAGTTCGATGGATGCAATGGCTTCCTCGCGGGGTGGATCAATAATGCCCGTCAGACCCACGATGGTTAGATTCCCGATCTCATCGTTAAGTGACGATTTGGACAGACCACTCACGTTGGTTTTGATGGCGAAAGCGAGCACTCGCCGCCCCACCTCAGCTTGTGATTCAACCGCCCGCAGCCACATGTCTTTGTCTAAGGCAACCCGCTCACCCGCTGAGGTCATCTGATCGTTGGCCAAGTCAAGAATGACTTCCGGCGCGCCTTTAACCAGAATAAAGCCTTCACCGGTTCCACCTGTTTCGCCGCCTGCGCCTTGACCGTGGGCGGTGGCCATGAAGCGATGCGCTGATTCAAATGGGATGACAGCGATACGCGGGAATTGACTCTGACACGCGCCTTGGTCGAGTCCTAGCTTGGCGCCCAAGGTCAATAGTGACGCTTCCGTCGGATCGCCGCTTGCGCCCCAGTCACCAGACGATGATTGGTGTAGCGCAGCTTCGTTGCAAAGCAGGCCAATTAAGGCCAGCCATTGACTGGCGCTGGCGATCTCTGATGCTTTTTTGGGTGGTTCCAAGGCCTCTAGGGGCTTATCGTCTGAGTCCGTGACTTCGCCTTCTGGCCCATAACCGACGCCTTGCACGGTGAGTAGGTCATCGCTTAAGCAGACGCTTTGTACAGTCATTTCGTTGCGAGTAAGCGTGCCTGTTTTGTCTGAACAAATAACGGTGACAGCACCCAACGTTTCGACAGCGGGCAAACGGCGTATGACCGCTTGTCGTTTGGCCATCCGTTGCACGCCGATGGCCAGCGTGATTGTCAGAATAGCGGGTAGCCCTTCAGGAATAGCGGCCACAGCTAAGCCGACAACCGCCATCAGCATCTCAGCACCATCGATGTCTCTCACCCAAAAACCAAAGGCAAAGAGCAACCCTGACGCGAGCAGAATCGTCAACGTTAACCAACGTGCGAATTGATCGATCTTTTCAATAAGAGGGGTCTTTCTCAGTTCGACAGATTCGATCAGGCGACCGATGCGGCCCATTTCTGTGCGCATACCTGTCTCAACCACAAAGGCACGACCTTGTCCCTTGGTCACTAAAGTGCCCGCATAGCCCATTGACAGACGGTCACCAATCACGACGTCAGCTTTGACGGTTTCTGTATCTTTTTGAACGGGAACGGATTCGCCGGTCAACGGTGATTCGTCAACTTGTAAATTGTTCGTATCAAACCAACGCACATCTGCCGGCAGATGATCACCGGAGCCGACTTGTATGACGTCTCCTGGCACCAAACCCTCAGCCGGTATGGTTTGAGACCGCCCATCACGGCGCACTTTCGCCTTTGGTGTTAACAGTTTGCGGATCGCTTGCAAAGACTGTTCTGCTTTGCCTTCTTGATAGAGGCCGATGCCAACGTTCAAAACAACCACCGCCAAAATAACCGCCGCGTCAACCGCATGGCCCACCATCACAGTGACGATGGCAGCCAATATGAGGACATAGATCAGCATGTTATTGACTTGGGCCAGCAGCCGCTTGAACCAGCTTATAGATTTCTCGGTTGCAAAGGTGTTTTCTCCATAGGTGGCCTGTCTTTTAGCGACCTGATCGGTTTGTAGGCCTTGCGTCGTTGTGTCAAGCGAGCTCTCTATTTCATCAGCCTGCATGGCATGCCAAGCGTGCTCAGGGCGTTGACCAGAGGCCTGCTTTGTTTCTTTCGTCGCTGTATCAGTAGACATGTCAGTGACCTCGGTGCTGCAGTGATTCACGGGCTCCAGTGATCATGCGTTTGAGCAAATCGCCGGCTAGCGGGATATCGCGTATGAGGCCAGTGGCTTCGCCAACAGTGACATGGGCTCGGGTGTAGTCCTGCTCAGCAATGCCTTCGATATAGTCCTGCCTCGCGTTATCGGGGTAGTGCTTTAGCTCAGCCAGCTGATGCTCCCATTGCCGATGAATCTCATTTCGTAGCGCCCGGAAGTCATAGGGATAGGGCCACTCAATCCCTCTAAGGAGATCAAACACGCTGGAGCGCGCCGTTTGATCGCCATTGGCCGCCACCGATTGCGCTTTGGCTGAGGTGGGGACGAGACACTCCTGTGTGACCCACAACCTTGAGCCCACGAGAGCGCCATCCGCGCCTAGCACCCGAGCAGCAGCTAAGCCACGGCCGTCTGCAATGCCACCTGCAGCCAGTAGCAGGGTTTCGGGGGCGTGAGCGGCTAACCAATCAGCCACCTCGGGGATCAATGTAAAACTACCCCGCGAGTGTGCGCTATTCATGCCATGACCGCCCGCTTCTGCGCCCTGCGCAACGATCACTTGGGCCCCAGCTTCAATGGCAATGGGTAATTGGTCAAGTCTTTGGATTTGACAAATCAGAGGTATGGCACGTTGTCGTATTTTTTGCGCGAAGGGGCGCGGATCACCGAATGAGAGCATGATCGCTGCCGGTTGCTGTGGTTGAGCCAAGACCCAATCGAGCGCACTCGCGTCTATATCTAGGCGCCAAGTGATGAAGCCCACGCCCAACCGGTGTGCAGCGCTTGGGGCGCACAAATCAAAAGCCTTGGCGTACTCTACTTCGAGCCAAGGCAGATCACCATAACCGCCGCCAATTAAGCCAAGCGTGCCCGCTTGTGCGCAAGCAGCCGCTAAGGCGCCGCCCGCTGCGCCCGCCATGGGAGCCAACGCGATCGGCGCGGTCAGTGAGAATTGTCGCGTGAATCTCGAATGCATGTGGTCTGACTCGCTCACCACAACCTCCTTGAAAACTGATGCCTTTAGGGTAAAGCATACAGAAAAAAAAGAGACCCCCCTAAAAGGGAGTCTCTTGGTTTTTTTGCTCCAGAGGTCTAACCGAAGGTATCTAACTGAAGGGCAACCAAAGCACCAATCCAGGAAAGACGGTAAACAAGACGATCGCTAAGCCCAGGATAAAGAAAAATGGCATGGAACCTCGGGCGACCGTCATCAGCGACGTACCGGGCGTTAAGCCTTGGATCACGAATAAGTTCAATCCGACCGGGGGTGTAATCACGGCCATCTCGGTGACGATCGCCATCACGATACCGAACCATATAGGGTCATAGTTATAGGTATAAATAATCGGCAGCAAGAGGGGTGTCGCAATCAAAATCACGGAGACCACATCCAAGAACATACCCATCACGATCAGTACCAAGAAAATCGCAATCAGTACAGTGATCTCAGAAAACCCTTGTTCGGCGATCCAACCGACGAGATCTTGAGGCAAGCGCAGGCGTGTTAGCAAGTATCCAAATACAAGCGCGCTAGAAAGAATGGCTAGGATCATGCCAGAGGTGTAAACAGACTCTCGGACAATGTGACGCAACGTCGCAAAACTTAATTTCCTTTTATAGGCGGCAATCAGCAATGACCCCACACACCCGATGGCAGCTGATTCTGTGGGGGTTGCGATACCGAAATAAATGGAACCAAGGACGGCCGCCACCAAAAGAAGTGCCGGAATGGTGACCAACCAGGGGTTGCTGGTGTCACCCATTTCTTTTTCTAGCTCAGCTAGGTTTACGGTTGGCATCGATTCTGGTTTGACCCAGCCTAAGATGACGATGTAGGCAGCCATCATGAGAGCGATGATGATGCCAGGAATAATGGCGGCAATGAATAGGGTCCCAACGGACTGTCCGGCAACCAGACCGTACAAGATAAGTCCCACACTAGGCGGAATCAACAAGGCCAAACTGCCCGCTGACGCCACCACGCCTGTGGCAATGCGCTTGTCGTAACCTGCCCGTAACATCTCGGGAATAGCGAATTTGCCGATGGTTGCCGCGCCTGCCAGCGATACACCGCACATGGCGCCAAAGATGGCGCACGCGCCAACACTCGCAAGCGCCAGTGAACCTCGAACGTTGCGCAAACTGATGCGTATGGCACGATAGATATCCGAACCAAGTCCAGAGGCAAAAATGATTTCGCCCATCAGGATGAACAGTGGCACGGCGACTAACGTGAAGTTACCCATGCGATCAAACATCACGCCCGTTACGGCCGATAAGCCGCCTACGCCTTGATAAAGAATGATGCCAATCAAACTACTGACGCCGAGCGTGATAAAGATAGGCAGGCCAATGGCCATCAGGCCAAACAACATACCCAACACCACTAGGGTGATTTGAAAGCTACTCATGCTGCGCACCCTCAGTATTCATTGATTTAACCGTTTGTATGGCTTCGTCAAATGCGCTGAGCGCGAGAGACAGGAAACCAACCGGAATAATGGCGTAAGCCATGCCGAGGGGGAATGCGAGCAACGAGGAGGAACGCGAATCCGTTATGAAGGCTGAAAGGGACATCTCAGTACCGAAGTACACAACGACCAGCGCAAAAATTACTGTCAATAGTCGACAAAGAATTTTAAGTTTGGCTTGATTGGTCTCTGAGAGTCGCACGACCAGTGCATCAACATTGACATGGCGCCCCTGGTTCAGGATAACGGCCAAGGGCAAGATGCCAATTGAGACGAGCAGATATTCCGTTATTTCAAGAGAATATTGCGTAGGGCTTCCAAAGACGTACCGGCTGATGACTTCGTAAACAACGATTAAAAGCATTGCTGTTAAAGCCAACTCACAGGCGCCAAAGCATATTCGCGCATAAACGCGACACAGTTTAGAAAACATGCTGATTCATCCAAAACTGTCCCACCCGATGCCGGGTGGGACAGTGCTACAAAGTTTTTTTTATGGTTAGTTACGTCAAACGTGCAATTACTGATTTTGTTGAGCAAAGTCAATGTACTTTTCAGCGGTAGGTACTTGCGTTTTCCACCAGTCATAGACGGGGGAAACCACTTTTTTGAATACCGATAACTCTGACTCAGGCGCCACATAGTAATCCACGCCATTTTTTTCAAACAAAGGCTTTGCATCGGCCAAGTACTGGTTTAGTGACTGAAGTTGCTCGGCACTGCGTTCGTTGGCTGCGTCTTGAACGATTTTTTGCAGATCTGCTGGCAATTTATTCCAGGTATTCACGTTGATAGACAAAAAGGTCGTGAAGTAAGACATGTTAACCACGGTGACGTTATCAAGCACTTCATATAGCTTGCGGCCAATGCCAGTAATCAGGGGACGGGCGGTGGCATCGATTGTGCCGCGTTGCAAAGCAATGTAGAGATCGCTAGAGCTCATCGAAGTTGGTGCAGCACCAATCAGTTCCATGGCTTTACTGGCAGCGGTGCCGCTGACAGCGATTTTTTTACCTGCCAAATCAGAAGGCTTGGTGACTTTAAATCCTTTGCCGTAGAACTGATAAGGACCACCCACCGCCACGTTGAGTACTTTGACGTTACGCTTGGCCATGGCTTGGCTGATGCCTAGGTCAAACAGCCCTGCGTCTAATGATTTCTGAACGGCAGTGGGACTTGGCCATAGAAAAGGCATGCTCGAGATACCTAATTCAGGAACAAGACCGGTGTTGTAAGTGTCAAGTGGCGAGGCCAGATCGATGTCACCGCGCTCGAGTGCTGACATTTCTTCCTTGCCGCCGAAAAGCTGAGCAGAGTGAAATAGCTCGACTTCAATACGGCCGTTGGAACGCTCTTCCACTTTTTTAGCGAAGCTGACAATCGGATCGTAAAGATAGCCGTACGTTGTTGGCCAGTAGGTTGAAAAGGTCAATTTAAATTCAGGTTTGGCCATCGCCGTGCCGGGTAAAATGCCGGCAGCAATGACAGCCGCACCGATTGACTTAAGAATAGTTTTAATCTGCATGATAGGGTCTCCATCTTTTGAATAGTGTTTCGCTGGAAGGGCTCGTGCAGCGGCCGCCAGAGGAGTGTTAAGTTACACTTTTTTACAGCCTAGTCAATCGGGCTAACGTGAATAACCGCGCCCTTGACGAGTTTGCCGCCGAGGCGACGGGATGTTGAAAATTAAGTATTTCAGTAGGGAAGAAAAACCGAATAAGCGAATCAGCACAAGAAGCACAAGAAACACAAGAAGTGCCAAAACGGGTTTTCTCATTCATCAGCGCTGGCCCGACGCCACTCACTAGCCGGCCCTTACTAAACAGTCCTTACTAAGCAGTCTTTGCCGGCGAAAGCGAAGGAACGTTGGGTTAAGTGTCAGATAACACCCTCTTGCTGCAATTCAGCCATTTGCTGCTCAGTCAGCCCAAGGTCACCGAAGATGTCGGCGTTGTGCTGGCCACTTTCAGGTGCTGCGCGGAATGCGGGCAGCGTTGAGCGGCTCAGGTTGATGGCTTGACCAACAAGTCTGACGTCTCCTAATTTGGGATGGTGCACGGACTCGGCCATTCGAAGGTGTTTGACCTGAGGATCTTCCATGGTTTGTTGCATGTTCAAAATCGGTCCACAAGGCACACCTGCTTGATTCATTTTCTCGATCCAGTACTCCGTGGTTTGGGTCTGGGTTCGGTTATTAATCGCTTCATTTAGAGGCGGGCGGTTTTGGCCGCGCAAGGGGACAGTTGTGTACCGCTCATCTGATATCAGTTCATCAGCGCCAATAACGTGGCAAAGTTTTTCAAAGATGTCGTTGCCCATGGCTGCAATATTCATGAAGCCATTGGCCGTTTTGAATACGCCGGTGGGCGAACTCGTGGGGTGGTCGTTGCCGCTTTGTCCGGGTATTTCGCCGTTCATCAACCAACGCATCGCTTGGAAGTCCATCATCCAAACCTGGGCCTGAAGTAGGGAGGTGTGTATCCACTGTCCTTTGCCTGATTCTTCCCTTTCAAGTAGGGCGATCAGCGTGCCAATGGCACAGAACAAGCCAGAGGTTAGATCGGCCACGGGAATCCCTGCCCGCATAGGACCGCGCCCTGGTTCGCCGGTGACGGACATCAAGCCGCCAATACCTTGGGCGATTTGGTCTAGACCCGGGCGCTCTTTGTAGGGTCCGTCTTGACCAAATCCGGAAACAGATGCCAACACAATGCGTGGGTTGACCTTTTTTAAAGATTCATAATCGATACCCAACTTTTCTTTGACGTTGGGACGGTAGTTTTCAACCACAACATCGGCTTTCTCAACCAGCGACATAAATAGGGCTTTGCCCTTTGGGTGCTTTAGGTTGAGCGTGATGCTGCGCTTGTTTCGGTGGGTGTTTTGATAGTCGGCAAATTGCGCCGATCCGCCCGGTTTATCGTCAGCTTTTTGTCCCGGCTGCTCAATCTTGATGACATTGGCACCCCAGTCGGCGAACTGCCGCACGGCCGCTGGGCCTGACCTAACTCGGGTTAGGTCAAGTACCGTAAAACGACTCAGTGGACCTTGGTTGCTCATTGTGTCTCTCCTCTGGTGTCAAGACATTCTGGGCGGCTTCAAAAGGCTCAGAAGACTGTTGACATGTTTTTTGTTACTTAATTAGAGAAGCTTACATCGCCGGTCATGGTTGTTGTCTAGATGTTTCTCCCTAGACCGGCCTTTAATCGAGTCAAGAATAGGCGGTAGACTGAAAGCTTCTCATCTTGTCATCTTGTTATCTTGTCATCTTGCCCTCTTTTTTTTCAAAAAGGATTTAAATGAGCCGGTCAATTCACATCAAACGAATCGTGACGCACCAGGAGGACGTATTTATTGCCAATGGGGTAACAACGTCTAAACCGACCAGAAGGGCTTGGGTGGGCGCTGTCATCCACAACATGGCCGACGGACTAGACGACATGGCCGAATTGACGGCTTTGGGAGAGGAGTTAGGTCAGCTGTTGGGTGAGCAACTATGGCGCGTCATCGAGCCGACGGGCGGCGAAGTGTTGGCCTATGGCAAAAGTGCCATCGTTGGCGCGCACGGGCTACTAGAACATGGGGCCGCTGTCTTGCATCCCAAGCTCGGTAAGCCATTGCGCGCCTTAATCGGTCAAGGCAAATCCATTATCCCTTCGACGGTTAAACAAGCTGGCGTGGGCGCTTCAATCGACGTGCCGCTCCATGCAGCAGACAACGAATGGGACTTCGCCCTGTTGGACGCCATCACCGCCATGATTCCCGGCGCGCCACTCAATGATGAAATTGTGGTGATAGTGGCATTGTCAAAAGGCGGGCGCCCCGCCGCCCGTATAGGCATCAAGTAACCGGCTTTTTACTGCAAAGGTGTCACCACCACTTGCTCGCTAAGTGCAGCAACGTCGCTGGCATTGAATTGAAGCTTGCCCTGCGTCTGCAGCGCAGAGGCAGCAGTTGCGGTGGCGATGGTTAGTGCTTTGTGTAGCCCGCTGTTGTTTGATAAGCCCCAAAGCAATCCGGCGGCAAAGCTGTCGCCTGCACCCACGGTGCTGGTCACCTCGACCGGTAGCGCTTTCGCTGCCAGCGCCTCTTGCCTGTTAACAGCGATAGCGCCTTCGGCGCCTAGGGATAGGGCCACGCATTCAATCTGGCCGTGCATCACATAGGACCGAGCCGCGTTCACGCATGCCGATTGATCTTTTAACGTTTGCCCGGTTAACCACTCAAACTCTTTCAAGCTAGGTTTGACTAGATTCACGCCTGCTGTGATGGCATGTTTGAGGGCGGGTCCAGCGGCGTCAACGAGGAATTTCAGGTCCGGATTGATGGCACGTGCACTTTTGATGACACGCGCATAAAAATCGATGGACACGCCTGGCGGGAGGCTGCCACTTAACACTAACCATTTGGTGGGTAAGTGTTGCATGACCTGCGCGAGCACATGGTCGCTATCCATTTCGCAAAGTGCGGGGCCCGGCAAAATAAACCGGTACTCGCGGTGAGTTGTTTTCTCGAAGACGGTGAAACATTGACGGCTTGTTTGTGTGATTTCTACGGCCAAACAATCGATGCCGTCGTCTTGGAGTTTTTCAACAATCTCTTGACCGCGGTAGCCGCCACTGGTCAATAAAGCTTGGCACTGAGCCCCGAACGAGTGCAACACTTGAGCCACGTTGATGCCTCCGCCGCCGACTTGTTCAATTTCTTGATCGCAACGTAATTTTTCATGGTCGATCAGCCGGTCGACCCAAGTGGCGACGTCTAGCGTGGGATTCAGTGTGACTGTCAAAAAATCCGCCATGGCGCTCCTTCACTGCGTCAGTTTGTTTATCGAGGTTCGCCGCGAGTGAGTCACCTTATGAGGCCTGTGCTTGCTCCCTGGCCAAGGTGCGACGCCGCAAGAGGGCACGCAATGAGCTAAAGAGTGACCAAGCCAAGATGCTAGCGGCGATTATGAGTAGCCACATACTGATGGGTCGATCGATAAACGTGGCCATATCACCGCGGGACAAAAGCAGTGCTCGTTTGAGGTTTTCTTCCATGAGCGGGCCCAAGATAAATCCCAGCAACAAAGGCGCCGCCTCAAAACGCAGCAAAGACATGGCATAGCCCATAAGACCAATAAGCGCGACGACATAGACGTCAAACGTGTTGTTGTTAACGCTATAGACACCCATCATGATGAATAGCAAGATAGCGGGATAAAGGAGCCGGTAGGGAATATTCAACAAAGATACCCACATCCCAATCAATGGAATATTGAGTATGACGAGCATGATGTTGCCGATGAAAAAGCTAACAATCAATCCCCAAAACAGCGCCGGTTGCTCCGACATTAAAAGCGGTCCTGGCTGAATACCGTGAATGATCAATGCGCCGAGCATGATGGCCATGGTGGCGCTGCCTGGAATGCCCAGTGTTAATGTGGGGATAAAGGCCGTTTGGGCCGCTGCATTGTTGGCCGCTTCGGGCGCGGTGATGCCCTCAATGGCGCCTTTGCCAAATCGCGTCGGATCCTTGGCGGTTTTTTTCTCAACGGCATAGGAGATGAAAGAAGCGATCGCGGCACCAGTGCCTGGTAGCGATCCAAAGAAGCTCCCAATACCTGCCCCCCGGACCATCGGCATGGTGCTGTCTTTGAGGTCCTTTTTGGTGGGCATCATTGAACGCATGGTAATTTTTTCAGTGATTTTTGTGTCGCGCTTTAGGGTAATGCTATTGATAATTTCTGAGATTCCAAACAATCCCATGGCAAGACCAACTAGGCTGATGCCATCCATCATTTCGGTAATGCCAAAATCAAAACGAGGCACTCCGGAGTTAACGTCTGTGCCCACTGTGCCTAGCAGCAATCCAAAGACCACCATGGACATGCCCTTGGCGGGCGATCCAGAGGCCAGCGTTGAGGCAGATATGAGTCCAAGTACCATCAGGGCAAAGTACTCTGCTGGTCCAAATTTAAGACCGATTTCAACAATCACAGGGGAAAAAAGAACCAAAGCCATGACACCGGTTAAGCCTCCAACGAGCGAGGCAATCGTCGTCATAAATAGCGCCACCCCCGCTCGGCCTTGCTTGGCCATGGGATGGCCGTCTAAGCAGGTCACGGCATTGGCGGCTGTACCGGGTAAGTTCAACAGGATAGAAGCTGTTGAGCCACCGTACTCGGCACCGTAGTAGACACCGGCCAGCATCACGATCGCTGCAGTTGGTTCAATGTGATAAGTGATGGGCAGCAGCAACGAGATGGCGGCTAAGGGTCCAATGCCAGGCAGCACACCGATAAAGGTGCCCAGAAAAACACCAAAAAAACAATACATCAAGATTTCTGGCTGTAGCGCAGACTCGAGACCTAATAAGAGACTGTCATAAACGTCCATGTGTCGTTACCCAAATTGATGCGTCAGGGGGAATGGCCAGTGTGTCAAGTTGACTCAATATGACCAAGGCCATATGGGGATCAGCATCCCCAGACCAAAACTAAAAATTGCATAAGTGATGAGGGCGACGCAGCCAGACAGAATGAAGCGGCCACGCCATGTTAGATCGCTGGCCATGCTGGCAGCGAGGATTGTTAGGATCGCGGTGATGACCAAGCCGAGCATGTTCAAAAATACCGCGAAGACAAGAATGCTGGCCGTGACCCACAACAAACTCTTCCACTCGATCTTCACGCGGGTGCCTTCCCGAAAGAGGGCTGGAACAGCAACAAAACCACCTAAAACCGCGAGCAAGAGGCCTAGAGCAGTGGGGAAATAGCCCGGCCCCATGCGTTGCAATTGACCAAGCTCGTACTGTTGTGCGTGAATGGCTGCAAATAAACCGATAACAATCAGTACGATGCCACCAATCAAATCCCTGATGTCTTTGTTTTTCATCTTGTCCCCTATGCGACGTAATTGCTCGCACTTTTTAAGATTTGGAATTGATTCTATATGAAACCCCCCCTTTGTCATACCGCGCTGCTGTGATGTCAGCAGCAATTGGTATATACGCACCTTGGTTCGAGAGAGTGTCTGTTTCATGTTAAAAATCTCATTCAGTGAAACTCGCGCTAATAGGCGCGAATCTATAAGCCTGCACCATGTCAACCGCACCGAGCCAATCGAATGACAACCGGTCTCTCTCAAGGGGGCTGGCGCTTTTGCGGGCATTTAAACCAGGGATCGATGTGCTTGGCAATAGTGAGCTAGCGGATCGCACGGGTTTGCCAAAGTCGACTGTTAGCCGTTTAACGGGCACCTTGGTTAGGGCAGGTTTTTTGCAACACGATGTTCGTATGGGTGGTTATCGCTTACACGCCACGGTCTTAGCCTTAGCCTATGCGATGCGTACCGGCTCTTACATTTTGCAGCAGGCACACGATGAGTTAGAGAAGGCGGCCCGGCAGATGAGTGTCAATGTGGGCCTAGCGATTGCCGATAACGATGACATGATCTACTTAGATACGCTGCGGTTTGGGCCGAATGCTTTGCTTCGTAAGGTGGTTTCAGGCCAACGCGTGCCCACTGCGTTAACGTCTCTTGGGCGTGCCTACATCAGCACCCAGCAAGGCGAGGCTTTGCATACGCTGATGGGTCGCTTGAAAGCGCGACATGCGCGTGATTGGCACCGTGTCAGGCCAGAGATAGATCACAGCGTTTCCGAGCTACATGCTTGCGGTGTGTGTGCGGTGAGTTGGCAGCCAAGGGTGGTGGCGATTGCCGCGCCAATGGTTTTTGAGAATGAACCTGTTCATGTTTTAAACATGAGCCTCTACACTGATCTTGAAATTGGTACGGTTAAAAAAAATCTAATCAAACCACTGCTCGATCTTAGGGAGCGGATCATGGCTGCAATCGCGGCGGATGATTCGCAATAGAGATGACTCGGGATGGGGCTGATCGCTTCAGTCGTCGCTTGGGGGCTCAGGCTCATCGAGATTGAAAGGCAAAAGATCTGACAATTGTGTGGCTGACTCAAATACTTCGCCCTCTTGGTCGAGGCGGATAAATCGCTCCACAGGGTCATCGGTGATTTGAATCGCCCAGAGAAACGCGCAGTCATAAGTGTCGGTGTCCAATTCGAGACCGCCTTTTTCGCCGAGCACTTGAGCCGCGGGCCCACCTATTTGGACCTGTAGCATGCCGTCTTCTGGCGGGGTGTCATCGCCAAGCGCGCGACCAAATATGACCCAGTCGCCATCATCGGTTTGACTCACTTCAGCCAAAATGGCGGCACCCATGTAGGCGCTCAGGGCATCGGCGGTTTTACCCAGCATGATGAGTTCGGCTTCGGAAAAAGATAGTGGTTGGTCCATTCAGTGGTCAATCCAAGAGATTTAAGCTTACCCGCCATCATAAATGACGACAGCGCCTACAATATTGTTTTATTGATCAAGCAATTTGCGAAGCAGAGGACAGATGGCTCAGTACGTATACACCATGAACCGTGTTGGCAAAATCGTGCCACCAAAGAAACAAATCTTGCGCGATATATCGCTATCTTTTTTTCCAGGTGCCAAAATTGGCGTGCTCGGAGTCAATGGCTCCGGCAAATCGACGCTCCTCAAAATCATGGCGGGCATCGACAAAGAAATTGAAGGCGAAGCCACCCCCATGCCTGGTTTGAATGTGGGGTATCTGCCGCAAGAGCCGGAGCTCAACCCAGAGCACACCGTCAGAGAATCGATTGAAGAAGGCCTAGGTGCTGTGACGCAAGCGCGTAAGCGACTAGATGAGGTCTATACGGCTTACGCCGAACCAGACGCTGATTTTGATGCATTGGCTGCAGAACAGGCTGAGTTGGAGGCGATTATTTCTGCTGCTGCCTCTAGCGGCTCGGATGACATTGCCGCGCAAATGGAAATTGCAGCTGATGCGCTTCGAATCCCAGCGTGGGATGCCAAGATAGGCACCCTGTCGGGTGGCGAGAAACGACGCGTGGCGCTCTGTCGGTTGCTTCTATCCAAGCCGGATATGTTGTTATTGGATGAGCCGACTAACCACTTAGATGCGGAAAGTGTCGACTGGCTTGAGGTTTTTTTACAAAAGTTCCCAGGGACAGTGGTTGGCGTGACTCACGATCGCTACTTTCTTGACAACGCGGCTGAATGGATTTTGGAGCTTGATCGTGGGCACGGTATTCCTTGGAAGGGCAATTACAGCTCTTGGCTTGAACAAAAGAATGCCCGGTTAAAGCAAGAAGAGTCGACTGAATCAGCGCGTCAAAAAACCATTCGCAAAGAACTCGAATGGGTTCGTCAAAACCCTAAGGGTCGGCAAGCAAAAGCCAAAGCCCGTATGGCTCGGTTTGAGGAGTTGTCCTCGCACGAATATCAAAAACGTAACGAGACCTCCGAGATTTTTATACCGGTGGCCGAACGTTTAGGCAATGAGGCCGTCGAGTTCAAACACGTTAGTAAATCCTTAGGCGATCGTCTGTTAATTGATGACTTGAGCTTTACGGTGCCACCGGGCGCGATTGTGGGCATTATTGGTCCGAACGGTGCGGGTAAGTCGACGTTGTTTCGCATGATCTCAGGACGGGAAGCCCCAGACAGCGGTGAAGTCGTGATAGGTCAAACGGTTAAATTGGCTTTTGTTGATCAATCGCGTGAATCTTTACCCGACGATAAGTCGGTTTTTGAAACCATTTCAGACGGGGCCGACATACTGACTGTTGGGCGATTTGAGATGTCGTCAAGGGCTTATCTTGGCCGATTCAATTTCAAGGGAACGGATCAGAGCAAGCGAGTGGGTCAGCTCTCTGGTGGTGAGCGTGGCCGATTGCACTTAGCCAAGACGCTTTTGGAGGGAGGCAATATGTTGTTGCTAGATGAACCCTCTAACGATCTTGATGTGGAAACCTTACGCGCGCTCGAAGATGCCTTGTTAGAGTTTGCTGGTTGTGTGATGGTTATTAGCCACGATCGTTGGTTCCTTGATCGTATTGCCACGCATATTTTGGCCTTTGAAGGCGAGTCCCGGGTGGTCTTTTTTGATGGTAACTATCAAGAGTACGAGGCTGATAAGAAGAAACGCTTAGGTGAATCAGGCGCCGCGCCCAAACGGATACGTTTCAAAGCGCTCAAGTAATGATGAGGCTATCAGCCGATCATTCTTTGCTACTGCTAATCGATATGCAGACATCGTTGATGCCTGTTATTCGTGGTGCAGCCGCACAGGTGGCGGCTACCGAGCGGCTCGCACGGGGCGCTCAATTATTGGGTGTGCCTGTGCATGCCACCGAACACGTCGCAGAAAAGTTAGGGCCCACCATTGAACCGCTGCGAAGCCTCTTAAGCTCCTCTTCTCACGCCGTTTTAGCCAAACGTCATTTTGATGGGTGCCGAGAGCTTTCTGCCGGTGCCTTATTTCCTACGCAACGCAAACAAGTGTTAGTTGCCGGTGCAGAGGCGCACGTCTGCGTGATGCAAACGGCTTTGAGCATGCTGGCACGCGGTTTGGAGGTATGGATCGTGGTCGATGCGTGCGGCTCTCGGCATGACCTCGACAAGCAACTGGCCATGGAGCGCTTGCGTGAGGCAGGTGCACACTTGATCACCGCAGAGATGGCGTTATTCGAATGGCTTGAAGGGGCTGATCACCCCCAATTTAAAGCCGTATTAGAGGTTATTAAGTCTCGGGACAAGTGACCTGGTTTACCCAGTGTCCCGAGGGTTGGCCAATCAATTGTCTGGCTGCATCTCTATTTTGACCTCAAGTACCTCTAAGGAACCTTGCCTCTCTAAATTGACTTTGATGTCTTCGGGGTTGACTTTGACATATTTGGATATGACGTCAATCAGCTCTTTTTGTAGTTGAGGCAAATAGTCGGGTGAGTTGCTATAGTCGCCCGTGCGTTCGTGGGCCAGTATGATTTGTAAGCGCTCTTTGGCAACACTCGCGGTATTCTTTTTCTGGCCGAGCAGAAATGACAACAAAGACATCATTTACCTCCGAGCAATCGCTTGAACAGGCTGGGCTTGTTGTAACTGGTAAAGCGCAGTGGCTTTTCCTCACCCAAATAGCGTGACACGATATCCGTATAGGCATCGGCCACATCTGATCCTTTGATGTGGATCGCCGGTAAGCCTTGATTCGATGCTTGAAGAACTGACTCGGACTCTGGCACGACGCCGATCAATTTGATGCGCAAGATATCTTCAATGTCTTGTAAAGAGAGCATCTCGCCTTCCTCAACTCGCTTGGGGTTATAGCGAGTCAATACGAGAAATTCTTTGACAGGGTCATCCCCTTGTTCGGCCCGGCGCGATTTTGAGGCGAGTATGCCCAAGATACGGTCTGAATCCCGAACAGATGAGACCTCGGGATTTGTGACGACCAAGGCATCGTCCGCAAAGTAAGCGGCTAGCAGCGCACCGGTTTCTATACCGGCCGGTGAGTCACAGATGATGTACTCAAACCCCATGTCTTTGAGATTGTTAATGACTGTCTCAACACCCTCTTTAGACAGGGCGTCTTTGTCGCGAGTCTGAGAGGCAGGCAGAATGAATAAATTCTCTAGATTTTTATCTTTAATCAACGCTTGATTCAGTGTGGCTTCACCTTGAATCACGTTTACAAAATCGTAGACCACCCGTCTTTCGCAACCCATGATCAGATCAAGGTTACGCAGCCCGACATCAAAATCGATAACGGCGGTTTTATGGCCTCTCATTGCGAGACCGGAAGAAAAACTGGCGCTGGTTGTGGTTTTTCCCACACCGCCTTTGCCCGAAGTGACCACCACAATTCGACTCATGACGTGCGTACCCTTTTTTTTTAAAAAGCTCTTTGCGAGCTTTAAGGAATAAATACTGCTTTATAAATGTTTGTTAGCTAATTATGGACTAACTAACGTATTTTTACATATGAACGGTACACCAGTTGCTACAGTGCGTATTATGAAGCAATTCTTCCTCGGCTAGTCCCCTAGTGGATCCATGCGCAAAGCCTGTTCTTTCAAGTAAATCATGCACGGTTTGCGCTGCAGCCCAGCGGGTAATGGGGCGTCTATCACTCGGTAAATACCAGCAATGGCCACGAGTTCTGCGTCCAACGAGGTGGTGAAGATACGTGCTTGGCTATCGCCTCGTGCACCGGCCATGGCCTTGCCCCGTAACGGGCCGTAAACGTGGATGTTGCCATCTGCAATGATTTCTGCACCTCGACTGACAACGCCCATGACGATTAGGTCAGCTTGTCTGGCGTAGACCCGCTGGCCCGATCTTAAGGGGCCTTGGATCGTTAATGTGGGTGCACCCATGGAATCTGTTGGGGGAGCAGCTTCGGTCTGTTTTAAGGATTCGGCACTGCCGATATTAGCGCTAGGAATAGGTGTGGCCGAGACAACTGGCTCAGAAACCTCTCCGGCAGGCTTCGGTGCGGTCGTGGTGCGTGTGGTGCTATTTGATAATTCGACGCCTGCGAGGCCCTTTTCCATGGCTTGGTTGAGCACATCACCTTCGGCAACCACACCGATGACCGGCAGCTGGTGAGAAGAGAATGCCTCGAGCAAGGCATCCCAATCAATGGCTTCATCGACAGCGGTGGCGTCAATGACCACGGCTTCACCCGCAAAAAAACCACCCGCTTCAGCCATGCGTTGATTCAACGATTGAATCAACGCCTCGGTGTCGTTGGACTTTAACAAGGCCCGTATGGTGTAGAGCGTGGCACTTTTAAATTCAAGAGAGGTGGATTCAGCAGTCATGATTAGTCAAGATGAGCGAGTCGCCCAAGTGTCCTTTAGGGTCGTGATTCTGTTGATGACAACGTGATCTGGCTTGCTGTCTGCTTGGTCTAACGCGAAATAGCCGAGTCGTTCAAACTGCCAGACACCTTTCTGAATATCGGTGCCAGGCTCAAGCCATCCTTGTACGGTCTGCACCGAATGGGGGTTTAGACTTGTTAAAAAGTCGGCGTCCCCAGCATCGGGGTAAGGCTCTGTAAACAGACGGTCGTATAGGTTGATCGTGGCGGCGATAGCCTGTTTGGCGCTCACCCACGTGACGGTCCCTTTGACTTTGATGGCGTCCGCTCCCGGCGTGCCGCTGCGGGTATCTGGGAGATACTCGGCATGCACTTCAATCACGTGACCGTCATCGTCTTGAACATAACCCGTACAGTTGACCACGTACGCGTATTTCAATCGGACTTGATTGCCAGGATAGAGGCGGAAGTACTTCTTTGGGGGATCGATCGCGAAATCATCGCGTTCGATCCATAACGTTTTTGACAAAGTGAAAGCCCGCTTGCCCGCTTCTGGGTTGTGTGGATGTACAGGGGCATGGCAGGTCTCTTCGTAGTCGTCGGGTAGATTGGTGATGACGAGTTTGAGGGGGTTAAGAATCGCCACGCTTCGGGGCGCTTTGGGGTCTTGATCCTCTCTGAGCGTTTGCTCAAGGACGCTGTAGTCAATCCTTGAGTTGGCTTTGGAAACGCCTGTGCGCTCGCAAAACAGGCGGATGGCAGCCGGTGTGTAACCACGGCGCCGAAGACCGGCTAGCGTGGGTAGACGCGGGTCGTCCCAGCCGTTGACGTGTCCTTCCTTGACCAGCTGCAAAAGTTTGCGTTTGCTTGTCACCACATAGCTCAAGTTTAGGCGGGCGAACTCATACTGGCGCGGCAACGGCTCTTTTAGGCAACCCAGTGTAGCCAAGGTGTTGAGCGTCCAATCATAAAACGGACGCTGATCCTCAAATTCTAGTGTGCAGATGCTGTGAGTGATTCCTTCGAGGGCGTCTTCAACGGGGTGCGCCCAGGCATACATCGGGTAGATGCACCACCGGTCACCAGTGCGATGGTGATGGGCGTGACGGATTCGATAGATGACCGGATCGCGTAAATTCATATTTGGCGAGGCCATGTCGACCCGGGCTCGAAGGGCCATGCTGGCGTCAGGGTGTTTGCCGGCACGCATTTCTTCAAACCGCGCCAAGGACTCTGTGCAGGGGCGGTCACGCCATGGGCTGTCCTGCCCAGGCGCGGTAAGAGTGCCTCGCATTTGACGCATTTGCTCGGGGCTTTGTTCGTCTACATAGGCATGCCCGGCTTTGACGAGTGTTTGGGCAAAGGCATACATGACATCAAAGTAATCGCTGGCGAAATATAGATGGCGTTGACCATTGACTTGAAAGTCAAACCCGAGCCATTGCACCGCATCAAGGATGGCGTCTACGTAGGCTTGCTCTTCTTTCTCTGGATTCGTGTCATCAAAGCGCAAATGGCACGCACCGCCGTAATCATGGGCGAGCCCGAAGTTCAGGCAAATGCTTTTGGCGTGTCCAATGTGCAAGTAACCGTTGGGCTCTGGCGGGAAGCGCGTGCGTAACCTCGCCGAGTCTATTGGGGCTATTGCCAAGACTTCTGCACTCGCCGGCGGCGGTGCCCAGCGCTTACCTTCTAAGCGCCCTGATCTGAAGTCGGCTTCTATGGTTTGCCGTAAAAAGTTGGAGGTCGAAGCCTCCCCATCATGGGTGGTCATAAGCGGATCTGAGGCAGTGCGTTGATAACGCAGTCACTTAACCACCTGCCCTTAGTAAAAGGAAGGCAATTCCTAACGCGTTCAGGTTAAAACAACCTGACTCGCCTCGGCGGGTTCCTGCTACATAGAGATCTTACCGCATCGCTCGCTGAACGGATTAACTGGGCGACTATTTGCCGGAGGCCCTTCTTATTACAACCGTCGCGCTATTGGCTTGTTCGGTACCGACGCCTTGGTCTCGTTCATGTCACTAAGGTGTTGCGATGCACCATCCAAAGTCTACAGCATGACCCCGAGTAAAACCAAACGCCGAGAGGTCTGGTTACGTCTAACCACATTTGTTCACGTCCGGTCTACACTGACGCTCATATGGAGATAACGCACCTACTTTTTGTTCAGTGGCAGCTCGGTTTGGCCTTGGCTATTTTTCAGGGACTGATGGTCCTTGGGTTTGGTTTGGCCTGGGTAATGGCGATCTGGCAGTGGCTTATTGGCACGAACCCGCAGGCCCGCTCAGCAAGGGCTTACCGGTCGTGGCTCGGCATTTTTTCAATTGTTTTTCGGCTTGTTTTTGGCTTTGGCCTGGTCGTCCTGACCCTGGTTGCGATCAATTGGCCGGCGTTATTTGAGCGCACGGGCAATGTGTTGGGCCCGATTTTGTTGGGATTGGTGGTTGTTGCCTTCGTCTTAAAGACGACTTTGTTTCGAGTGATGTTGCATGAGCAGGGTCGCGTAAGCGACTCGGCCTATACGTTTTCTGTGTTGGGTGTGGCGCTCTTTTACACAGCTATGGTGATTGGTTGGGTGGTGATGGATGTTTGGTTGCGGGCGCCTGTCGGGGCTAGTCTGATTGATGGGCGATTCCAAGTGCTCGATGAGCGCGCTATTTTGTTAAACAACCAGGTCGGCTGGCAGCTCGTGATGACTGTGCTCGGGGCTGTATTGGCAACTGTTGGGTGGTTGGTGGGGCGCCCGAGCAGTCAAAGGCACTCTGATAATGCACACCACAGCCCTGCCGCCGCGGTAGCGCCTGCGGTCTTACCGAGTCGTCTGTTTGGGTGGCTCTGCCTGGTGGGCTTCGTGGCGGGGATGTCGTTATTACCCATGGCGGGGTTTGCCATCACTCAATGGCTGCCTGACGGCGTGTCGATGTTAGGTTTGTTGATGGCTCGGGATTTGCCATTAAGCACAACGCTGGCTTCGAGTACGGCGCTGGTGCTCGTGACGCGTTTGATCGCAGTGATGGTTTTACTTTACTTGGTGCTCATTGTCTGTGCCTATATAACTGCCCGCAATGGTAAGACCGAGCAACCATACCTGCGGCGATTACCCGTTGGTTTGCTCTTTTTGGGGCCCATGCTTTGGGCCAGTCTATGGCTGCTTTCGTACTTGGGTAAAGGCGGCGATGTGGTTGTGGGTCACCTATCTGTTACGGATCTGGTGAATCCCCACGCCACGATCTTGTTGTGGTTCAGTGCGGCTTTCCTGTTGCTGGCAACGGCGACCACGTTTGTCGGGCTCTGGCAGGGCTTTTTCGTGCAGCCAGAGGAGGCTGAGCCGGCGGCAGAACAAGACCCCAAACAACAGCTCAAACAACACAACAGACCCCAAGACAACCCCCAAGACAACCCCCAAGACAACCCTTCGGGCGCAACGGATGTGGCTGCATGATTGCGTATTTATCCGCTGCCATGGGCCTAGAAGCAACTGACCCCTTATTTTGGATGCCGCTGGTGCTGGGGGCTTTTGTTTTCCTCGTGGGGGCCAGCGTCACGCTGATGGACGGTTTTGGCTTGGGTGTTGGGATGTTGCTGCCAATGTTGCCTCCTGCTCAGCGCAGCCAAGTGCTTGAACGATTGGTGCCGTGGCAGGCTAGCAATCACGCCTGGTTATTGCTGCTGTTGATATTTTTGATGGTGGTTTTTCCTTTTGCTTGGGCTTTGCTAGCCAGCGGTCTTTATTTGGGGCTACTGCTGTTGGTGACTGGAGGGCTGCTCAAGGTTGTTAGTGACAAATTTGCAAGAGCGCTTAGCAAACAAGTCGCTTGGTTCTGGCTTTATGGAGTGGCCAGTGCCTTAGTGGCGATTGGGTATGGGCTACTTTTGGGAGGCTACGTGGCAGGGTTACAGTGGCGGCTTGAGTTGTTGGCGTTCTTCATACTGGCGATCGTCGCGGTTCTGATGTCTTTCTTTTTGCTCGGGTGCACTTGGCTTGTTTCGTGGACGCAAGGCGATTTATTAATTCGAGCGGCTCGTTTTGGGGCCTTTTCTGCTAGGTGGAGTGCGGCCGGCATGGTTGCTGTGTCTTTGACCCTCGGCCTTACGAACCCAGCGGTTTTTTATAAGTGGACGCACGCCGATTACCTCCTGATGTCAGCCATGTGGTGGTTCATCATGCTGGGGGCTTTCGTTTGGCTTGATGTGTCGATGCGTCGCTTGGCTCGGCGTACAGATCCTCATTCAATGCGCACCCCCTTTGTATTATCGGTGCTACTACTCATTTTGATGTTATCGGGGTTGGCTTACAGTGTATTTCCATTTGTGATTATTGATGAGATGTCTCTTTGGGACGCGGTGGCTTCGCCTGGGGTTCTTCAGGTCGCGCTCGTTTGTGCCGTGATCCTGACACCTTTTTTACTGGTTTCTCACACCAGGCGGCTGAGTCAGTTTTGTGCGCTACGGCCCATCCATGGGCGTAGTCTCTTGCCTGATGAGGCGACGGCTCTCTAATGTTGTCTCCCGATGTAGCTGCTGTTGTGCCCGTGTCGACGACGATGGAAGCATCGTCTAAAGCGAGGAAGTTACTGCGTGAGGTCTTTGGCCATGATGCGTTCAGAGAGCCACAGGCTGAAGTGATAGCGCACATCATCGCGCATCAAGATGCCCTGGTTTTGATGCCAACCGGCGGGGGAAAATCACTGTGTTATCAGTTGCCGGCGTTGCTTTTACCTGGCGTAGCGGTGGTTGTTTCCCCACTGATTGCCCTCATGAACGATCAGGTCACCCGCTTAGCTAAGCTAGGCATTCGGGCCGCGGCGCTGAACTCGACTCAGTCTTGGGACGAGTTGCGTGATGTCGAGCAGGCTTTGAGGCTAGGCGAGTTGGACTTACTTTACATGGCCCCTGAGCGTCTCTTGAGTGAACGGGGTTTAAGGATGTTGAAACAATCCCGAGTGGCTTTGTTTGCCATCGATGAGGCGCATTGCGTTTCTCAATGGGGGCATGATTTTCGTCCGGAATATCTTGGGCTTTCAGTGCTTGCGCAACATTGGCCGGAAGTGCCTCGGATAGCTTTGACGGCAACAGCGACTGAGCAAACGCGGAAAGAAATATTGGCCCGTTTGGATATGCCTGCGGCGCGATCATTTGTCACGGGATTCGACAGACCCAACATCTTCTATCAGGTCGCTGAGAAAGGTGATGCCCGCAAACAGTTATTGCAATTCATTGAGCGAGATCACGTGGGTCATTCGGGCATCGTTTATTGTGCGTCACGGCAACGAACCGATACCCTCACTCGTTGGTTGGTCGATAACGGACTGAAGGCGATGGCCTATCATGCGGGCCTTGATAGAGACACGCGGGCGCAGCACCAGCAACGTTTTTTACAAACCCCGGACGCCGTGATGGTGGCCACGATTGCGTTTGGCATGGGCATCGATAAACCGGATGTGCGATTTGTGGCGCATGTGGATATGCCAAAGTCGCTCGAGCATTACTACCAAGAGACGGGGCGCGCCGGCCGCGATGGCCAGCCGGCGAGCGCTTGGTTAGCCTATGGTCTGACCGATGTGCTGCAACGGCAGCGATTGCGTGCCGAAGGGTCGGATGACGCCATCAATCAGCAGCGGTTAACCGATGCTTTCGATGCGATGGTGTCCTTTTGTGAAGCGACGGACTGTCGTCGGCAACGCTTGCTGACCCATTTTGGACAAGAAACCGACCCTTGCGGGCACTGTGACAACTGTTTGTCGCCGGAAGGTGTGCAACAGATGACAGAGGCCGCTCAAAAAATGCTCTCAGCGGTTTACCGTCTTTGGCGCCAACGCGGCCAGCGGTTTGGATCCGGTCATTTGATAGATATTTTGCGGGGTCGCACGACCGCTCGGGTTAAAAGCCTGCGGCATGATTCGCTCAGTGTTTTTGGGATTGGTGCCGACCTTAGCGTGGTGCAGTGGCGACAAGTGTTAAGGCGCTTGTTGGCCGAGCAGATGCTTGTGCTCGACGACGAGGGTTATGGAACGATGGCGCTTACGCAGGCGAGTGTGGCCGTATTAAAGGGTCACCAGCAAGTGCTCATGCGATTACACGACTGAGCCAGAGTGGGTCACAGCTAGTGCCACAAGGGCGCCTGATTGGCTAGAGAATCTCAGGCTCCAGAGCGCTCGGCGGCGTTAAACCCAAGTGCCGCCAGGTGGCTTGTGTGGCGATACGTCCGCGCGGAGTCCGTTGGAGGAAGCCGTTTTGGATGAGATAGGGTTCGATGACATCTTCGATGGTGTCTCGTTCCTCGCCAATCGCAGCGGCCAGGCTCTCAACACCAACGGGACCACCATCGAATTTCTGCACAATGGCTTCTAAGAGTTTGCGATCCATGAGATCTAAACCAAGTGGATCGACCTCGAGCATGGCTAGGGCACGTGAGGCGATATCTTGACTGATGACGCCGTCAGCCCTGACCTGCGCAAAGTCCCGTACGCGTCGTAATAGTCGATTCGCGATGCGAGGGGTGCCCCTCGCTCGACGGGCTATTTCTGCACCGCCCGCCTCCTCCATGGTCACCTTCAGTAGCTTGGCGTTGCGTTTGACAATCAGAGCCAACTCTTCCTGACTGTAGAAGTCGAGCCTTGAAACGATCCCAAAACGATCCCTCAGCGGGTTGGTTAACATGCCTGCACGCGTGGTGGCGCCCACCAAAGTGAAAGGCTGTAGGTCAAGTTTGACGCTACGCGCGGCGGGTCCTTCGCCGATGAGGATATCTATTTGAAAGTCTTCTAACGCGGGGTATAGGATTTCCTCGACCACAGGCGACAAACGATGGATTTCGTCAATGAATAAAACGTCATTGCGCTCGAGATTGGTCAGTAAAGCGGCTAAGTCACCCGCGCGCTCCAAGACAGGTCCAGAAGTCTGGCGTAAATTCACCCCCATCTCGTAGGCCACAATGTGCGCGAGCGTGGTTTTACCTAGCCCCGGGGGACCGAATAACAAGACATGGTCTAACGCTTCGTTACGGTGGCGGGCCGCCTCGATGAAGATCTGTAATTGGTCGCGCACGGTTTGTTGACCCACGTACTCGGCCAACGCTTTTGGACGCAGCGCCCGCTCGACCGACTCTTCGTTGGGCGTACTGGTGATCGGATCAACCAACCGTTGAACAGGGGGTTGTGAGGAAAAATTATCAGACTGTATGGCCATGGATTGATCACCGTGTGATCGTAGATAAAGATGGGAACAATCGTACACTATGACAAACAACAATCGATCAGCCAATAACGGCTCATTTCGGAAAACACGGACGTTTGCCATGAATTTATCGCCTGAGACTGCCACCACACTACCGACTTACGATGATGTTGTTTCTGCAGCCGCCATACTTGAAGGGGTTGCCCACCGCACGCCCGTTTTGTCGAGTCGCCTACTGAATGACTCGTTAGGCGCAGAGGTGTTCTTTAAATGTGAATCGTTGCAGAGAACGGGGGCGTTTAAGTTCCGCGGCGCCTACCATGCCTTGGCCAAACTATCGCCAGCACAACGAAACGCGGGCGTTGTGACCTATTCTTCAGGCAACCACGCCCAAGCCATCGCCTTGTCAGGTCAATTGCTTGGCATCACGACCACCATTGTGATGCCTCACGATGCGCCAGCGGCTAAGCGTGAGGCCACCGAAGGGTATGGAGCCCGAATCGTCTCGTATGACCGTTACACTGAGAAGCGTGAAGAAATCGCGGCCCAATTGGCGCTAAAAGATGGCCTGACGATCGTGCCGCCTTTCAATCACCCAGATGTTATTGCCGGTCAAGGCACCACGGGTAAAGAGTTATTTGAGCAAGTTGGCCCATTAGACGCGTTGTTGGTTTGCTTAGGGGGTGGCGGTTTGCTGTCAGGCTGTTCACTCGCTGCCAAAGCCTTAAGCCCTGATTGTTTGATCTTTGGTGTTGAACCGCAAGCAGGCAATGATGCGCAATTGTCTTTACGTGGTGACAAAATCGTCACCATTGATCCGCCGATAACAATAGCAGATGGTGCCGCGACGACCGCCCTGGGTGACTTGACGTTTGGCATCATGCGTCAAACCGTCGATGATGTTTTTAGTGTTTCAGACGAGTCCTTGGTTCGTACCATGAGATGGTTTGCGCAGCGGATGAAATTGGTGGTGGAGCCCACGGGGTGTTTGGCTGCTGCCGCGTTACTAGATAAATGTTTGGCGATCCAGCCGGGTATGCGCATCGGCGTTGTCGTGAGCGGTGGTAATGTGGATTTGACACGCTATGGGCAGTTACTGGCCGGGTCGATTAACGAAAGTTAATCGGCTCGGAACCGAAGTTTAGGTAAAGATAGGAGAGCATGAATGCGTATTCTGGTGGTTGGTGGGTCTGGGTTTATTGGCCAGCACGTGGTGGGTAAATTAGTGGCGCAAGGTGACACAGTATTTGTGCCAACCCGGCGACTGCCTCATGCGCGTGAATTATTTGTTTACCCAACGGTGACGATCCTACCAGGTGACATATTTGACACGACGACATTGAACGATTGGGTGAGGGATGTTGACGCGGTGATCAATTTAGTGGGTGTCCTGCACAGTAAGTCGGGTGAGCCTTATGGTGAGGACTTTGCACGCGCTCACGTGACGTTGCCGCAAAGATTGGCCCAAGCCTGCGTTGATAATGATGTGCCTCGATTTATTCATATCAGCGCTTTGGGGGCAAGTCAGTCTGGCAGTAGCCAATACTTGCGTTCTAAAGCAGATGGGGAAAAAGCGATTGCGGACATCGCCGCCAAAGCGGCAAACCTTTGCACCACTATTTTTAGGCCCTCAGTGGTGTTTGGACCGAAAGATAAATTCATGAATATGTTTGCGCGCTTGGCGAAGGTGTTTCCCATCTTGCCGATGGCGGGTAGCCAAGCCAAGATGCAGCCCGTTTATGTCGGTGATGTTGCTCAAGCTGTGATTAATGTTTTGAAGTCAAACCACTTTTGTGGAAAGACGTTTGATTTGGCAGGCCCCACCGTCTACACCTTAGGTGAGCTCGTGAAATTGGCAACCCAATGGAGCGGTCGTCCACGGCCAGTGATTGATTTGCCGATGCCAATAGGGCGTCTGCAAGCGCGTTTCTTTGAATGTTTGCCGGGTGAGCCGTTGATGTCACGCGATAACCTTGATTCACTTAAAACGGATAACGTGAGCGCGGCACCGATGGATCCTCAGTTAGGGATCGTGGCGACGGCACTTGAAACAATAGCCCCGAGCTATTTACGTGACCCGTCCTAGACAGGGCACTACCTTAAAAAATTAACCATAAATCTGGAGAGAAAATGGCTCGCATTCCTTATGCCGATTTAAACAACCCTGAAGCCAAGCCTTTGGTCGATAAAATCATTGCCGAGCGCGGCGATGTTTTGCATCTGTATCGGATGTTGCTCCAGAGTCCGCCGGTGGCTGAGGGTTGGCTGAATTACTTGACGGCTATCCGACAAAAGTGCCAACTCTCAGGTGCACTACGTGAGTTGGTAATCATGCGTGTGGCTCAAGTCAATGGCGCGCCCTACGAAGCTGATCAACACCGTCCGATTGCGCTCAAAGAAGGCGTTAGCCAAGCACAATTGGATGCGTTAGCCGATTGGACGGCGCAACCAGAAGTATTTGATGATGTTCAGCGAGCGGTACTCGCCTACACAGACGCCATGACCAAACAGGTTCATGTGCCTGAAGATGTGGCGCAAGCCGTCAGAGAAAAATTTGATCACCGTCAGCTCGTGGAGTTAACGGCAACGATTGCGGCTTACAACATGGTCTCTCGCTTTTTAGAGGCCATGGCCATTCACTCAGATGATGACACTAGCGCAGTGAGCTAGTGCAGCGGATGTTGCAGTGAATGGTGCAGTGAATGGAGCAGTGAATGGAGCAGAGGGGCAGCGGTTATTGTTGAGGGAACCGCTACCGTGCTAGCGCTTTGAGTGCTAGCCGGATCCCCTCTGAAACACCGGTGTCCTCGGCGATACCTTTGATCGCATTGAGCGACTCCTTTTCTGAGTAGCCAAGGGCCGTTAAAGCCTGAACAATATCTGCTTGGTTATTCGAAGCTGTCATGCCTGTGCCAGAGAGAACATCTGAACCAAACTTGCCTTTGAGTTCCAACATCAAACGTTCGGCTGTTTTTTTTCCAATGCCGGGCACGCGAGTGAGTCTACCCGCCTCTTGCATGGCCACGGCTTGTGCCAAATCACTGACAGACATGCCCGATAAAACGGCGAGGGCCATGCGAGCGCCTATGCCACTGACTTTGACTAACTCCCTAAAAGCACGTCGTTCTTGATCAGTGGCAAAACCGAAGAGCAAATGGGCATCTTCCCTCACCACCAAATGAGTCAGCAATGTGACCTCTTGGCCGATAGCCGGTAAGCCATAAAGTGTTGACATTGAAACCTCGAGATCGTAGCCCACACCGCCGACGTCTAATCCAACGCGGGGTGGTGATTTCTCGAATAAGACACCGGTCAATCGACTGATCATTTTTGTTCCCTAGAAGTGAGTGAGCGACGCAAGCGCCCGCCGCGCACGCTGGCCTTGGACGATCGACTATCTGCCGTGCCCCAGCCTTGGCTGTGTAAGGCGGCTGACAGCGGAGCCATGTGGGCATGACAAATGGCACAGGCCAAAGCGTCAGCTGGATCAGAACTTGGCAGGGCGTTAAGCGCCAACAATCGTTGCACCATGTCTTGCACTTGTTGTTTGGCTGCTTTGCCGTGACCAACGACCGATTTTTTAATCTGTAGTGCCGTGTATTCATGAACCACGAGGTTGCTGTCTGCTAGGGCACAAAGTGCAGCGCCGCGGGCTTGCCCTAAAAGAAGTGTCGACTGCGGATTGGCATTGACAAACACAATTTCCAAAGCGGCGACGTCAGGCTGGGTTTGTCTGGCGACCTCGCGCAGATTATCCAGAATGACGTGCAGTCGATCGGGTAGGCTGGCTTCGCTCGGCACCACGATCGTGCCGCTACTGACGTACTGAAGTTTGGAGCCAGTGATGTCAATGACACCGAATCCGGTTCGCCGTAAGCCTGGATCGACACCTAGGATTCGCATAATGAAAAGTCTCGCCTAGTGACGGAAATGACGCATACCGGTCAGAACCATCACCACGTCACGTTCGTCGGCTGCGGCAATGACCTCGTGATCGCGCATGCTACCGCCGGGCTGAATGACGCAGGTGGCGCCGGCATCGATCACCACATCTAGGCCATCTCGAAACGGGAAGAAGGCATCTGAGGCGACCGCGCTACCAGCGAGTGAAAGTTGACTGTTTTGGGCTTTGATGGCTGCAATACGCGCGGAGTCAACACGGCTCATTTGCCCAGCACCAACACCGAGTGTCATGCCTTGATTCGCAAAGACGATGGCATTGGATTTCACAAATTTAGCAACTCGCCAAGCGAACAACAGATCTGCCATTTGTTGTTTGGAAGGCTGGCGCTTGGTGACTACTTTCAAGGCACTTTCATCGAGCAATTGTGAGTCTGGGGTCTGTATCAACCAGCCACCACCCACACGTTTGACGTCAATGTCGTTGTGTTGGTGCCCAAGTGGGACTTCGAGGACACGAACATTTTTCTTATTCTGCAAAACGGCAAGCGCGGCCCCATCAAATCCCGGGGCGAGCAAGACTTCGACAAACTGCGCACTCACAGCTTCAGCGGTGGCGGCGTCAACCGGACGGTTAAAAGCAATGATCCCGCCAAAGGCTGACGTCGTGTCCGTACGAAAGGCCTTTTGGTAGGCGTCGTAGACGCCATCAGCCACAGCAACGCCACACGGGTTAGCGTGTTTGACGATGACACAGGCGGATTTGTCGAAGCTGCGCACGCAATCCCAGGCGGCATCGGCGTCGGCAATGTTGTTGTACGAGAGGGCCTTGCCTTGCAGCTGACGGTAGTTACCCAAGACGCCGGCGGGGACACTTGGATCGCGGTAGAACGCTGCAATTTGCTGGGGGTTTTCTCCGTAGCGTAGGGTTTCCTCGCGATGCAGTTGCAAGGTTAGGGTCCTCGGCCAGACTTCCCTCTCTGGTACAGCCTCGGAGACCGGTTCTTGCTCGGCTAGGCTGGTGAGATAGGCGGTAATCGCGCCATCGTAGGCACTTGTGTGGGCATAGACCTTGGCCGCAAGCGTCAGCCGTAAGGCAAAGCTGGTCTGGCCGTGATGCTGATCCATGTCTTGAAGCACTTTGTTGTAGTCAGTTGGGTCTATGACGGCAGTGACGCCACCCGCTGGGGTGCCATGGTTTTTTGCCGCCGCCCGGAGCATGGCTGGTCCGCCGATGTCGATGTTTTCAATGGCGTCGTTGAAGGTGCAGTTTTGTTGGCTGATGGTCTCACGAAAGGGATAGAGGTTCACGACCAATAAATCAATGCGATCGATACTATGCTGCTCGAGGGTCCTGAGGTGTTGCTCGTTATCGCGGCGGGCCAGTAGGCCGCCATGGATTTTAGGGTGTAGGGTTTTGATGCGACCGTCAAGCATCTCGGGCGATCCGGTGTGCGCGGCCACTTCGGTCACAGGTAATCCCGCTTGCGTCAGTAATTCGGCAGTGCCGCCGGTTGACAGCAGTCGCACACCGCGCTGGTGCAGAGCGCGTGCAAATTCCAATACACCGGATTTATCGGAAACAGAAAGCAAAGCTGTTTGGATTTTCATGTGAGTCTGTCAATGCCGAAGGAAGATGAGGAATAAAGCGTGAACTGACGCGTAGAACAAGTTTGACTAATCAATCAACTGATGACTGATCAGTTTTTTTCTTAAGGTATTGCGGGTGATACCCAATAATTGAGCGGCTTTCGATTGGTTGCCCTGCGCTTTGTTCATGGCCGTTTGTAACAGCGGCTTTTCGACACAGGACATGACCATATCCCACATACCGGACGGCTCAATGTCACCCAAATCATCTAGATAGTGCTCTAGATTTAACCGCACTGATTCGTCGAGGGGAGTAATTTTTTTTATCATAGGTCTTTCACGGATCAGGCGGCGGCTCGTTGGTTGTTTGGCTGGCCGTCATGTGCGGCCAAGACTTGATTAAACCATCTTGCAACGGCTTGGGCTTGCTCAGCGGTGTTATTTATTGTGTTTATTTGAGCAATCATCTTGTGGCCTTGAGGCAAATTCTGCATATACCAGCCAATGTGTTTGCGAGCGGTTCTAACACCCACCTGCTCACCATAGAAGCCGTAATGATCATCAAGGTGAGTCAATAAATGATCACGCGCTTCGCCGAGTCCAATGGGCGCATGCGGTTCGCCGGTTTTTAGATAGTGGGCGATTTCGCGAAATATCCAAGGCCGTCCCATGGCGGCACGGCCCACCATTACGGCATCAGCACCCGTGTAATCCAGCACTTGTCTGGCCTTTTCTGGGCTGGTGATGTCTCCGTTGGCGATGACTGGCATGCGCACTGCGTTTTTGACCGCTTTGATGGTGTCATATTCGGCTTGTCCTTCGTACAAATCAGCTCGAGTGCGTCCATGCAGTGTCAGCGCAGCAATGCCGAGGGACTCAGCCAGTTGGGCAATACGCACGGCGTTACGGCTGAAATGATCCCAGCCTGTTCGTGTCTTAAGGGTCACGGGGACACCATACGGCTGGCATGCTTGCACCACACGATCTAGGATACGGGCCACTAAGTCTTCGTGCCTAAGTAAAGCTGACCCTGCGGCCGCTTTACAGACTTTTTTGACAGGGCATCCCATGTTGATGTCAATGATGCGCGCCCCTTTTTTGATATTAAAAACGGCCGCTTGCGCCATCATCTCCGGATCAGCACCAGCAATTTGCACGGTGATGGGATCCATCTCGCCATCGTGATTCAAGCGTCTGGATGTTTTAACGCTATCCCATAAGGCCGGATTGCTAGCTGCCATCTCACACACCGCGTGACCCGCGCCTAGGCGCTTGCAGAGTTGTCGGAATGGACGGTCGGTTACCCCAGCCATAGGAGCAACGAATACGTTATTTGAGAAAGTCCACTGACCGATTTGCATAACCGCATTGTATAAGACCATGAGGCATATTTTTGCCGCTCTTTAAATTCAGAGAAGCCAGCCTACGATCGTAATCCCTGCATCAAATGGCGTGCCAGTGGGGCCCGCAGTGTGGGTAGGGTGTCAAGGGCAAGTAGCGCCAAACCGGCACCATGCTCAACGATCGGTTGCCCAGTGACGAAGACACTTGAAAGCATGTTGGTCAAACCAACCGTCACACTTCGGTCGGGTTGGCGTAGTTTGTCGTAAATGCCCAGACTTCTGGCGGGGTCGCGTTCAGGCGAGGCCATCCAGTCACGCAGACAATGGGCTAATGTGGCCACGTCACGTAAAGCAAGGTTTAAGCCTTGACCCGCAACTGGGTGTAATGTCTGTGCGGCATTGCCGACGTTGACGATCCGGCCCTGGACGGGCTGTGGGGCGACGCTTTTGTAGAGCGGGTAACCCTTAAAAGTTGTCAATGCTTTGAAGGAACCGAGTCGATCACCAAAGGTGTCTTGCATGGATTGGGAGAAGACATCGGTGGGCATTGCTAAGAGCTGTTGCGCGCGTTCAGGGGTACAGCACCAGACGATGGATTGCGCGCCATTTTGGTCGGGGTGGGGCAGAACAGCAAAAGGGCCTTCACGGGTAAAACGCTCATAAGCCCAGCCTGGCCGTGGTTGGGTGACTTCAGCCAAGCCAAGCAATGCGACCTGGCTATGAACCTGATCGCCTGGTTGATGGCTCAGGCCATCGGCCCGCACTGCTAGCTTTGCCCGAATGCCATGGGTACCAGCGGTCACTTGAACGTGATCATCCTGGGCTTGAGTGTGAGCAATATCACCTGTGATGACTGTCACGCCAGACTCGATCGCGCCTGCCAGTAAGGTTTCATGTAATTGCGCATACCGCAAGACATGCCCGAGAGCTGGCACAGCAAAATCTTCATGGCGGATCAGGGTGCGGCCTAGGCGGCCCTTTTGTGACACATGGATGGTCCGGATCGCCGCCACTTCGCTAGGCCAGGTTTTGAGATCCTCTAACAACACACGGCTACCCTCATTGACCGCAATGACACGGGTATCGTTAGCAACCGTGAGGTTGTAGCGCGAACTTTGCTCAGATTGAAACAAGACCACGCGCTCGGCTTGAGTGGCTAGGCGCGCCAGCAAGATGGCTAGGGCGCTGCCAGCAGGGCCACCACCAATAATGGCGACGTCAAAGTCTGGCGTGTTTGTGGGGTCTGTGTGTGTCATTGCAAGGCCTTAGATATGGCTGGTCATGGCTATTCATGAGAATACGTGATTTAGGGCTGTCCTGCGATTAAACTCTGACCATGAAAAATGTTGATATCAATGAAACGTCAGTGGCTAAAGAGACTAAAGAGATTGTAGGGACTGTAGAGACTAAAGCAGCTCAGGAGGCCATTGCCACCGTCGATCCAATAGAAAATCAGCCGGTAGTTAAAAGCAAGGTGCTAGCGGGTCTATTGGCATTCTACGGTGGATGGTTTGGTGCGCATTGGTATTACTTGGGGCGTCCCCGCCCATGGCTCCTGACCCTGCTAGCGGTTGTCATGATTGGTATTGCGATGCAGTCCCCGGTCTGGTGGGACAGCCCGGCATTGTTCGTGGTTTTTATTCCTGCGGTGGCCGGCTTCATTGAAGCGTTGGTTTTGTGTTTGATGCCTGACGAAAAATTTGACGCGCGCTACAACCCTGGCTATCAGCGTGTTGGGCATACCGGTTGGGGCCCTGTGTTGGTTGCAATCTCTGGGCTATTGATCGGTACGGTCTTGTCATTGTTCGGCTTGGCACATGTCATCGTGCACATTTGGACGCGTCTAGGATGGCTCGACGGTTTAAATTTTTAAATTGCTAAACCGCTAAAGCTTTCGCCAGAGTTCAACCAGCCTGTTGCACGAGCGCTTCAATCGAGGCGCGATCCACGGGCACACCACGTGTCAATAGGTCGCAGCCTTGCGCGGTGACTAACGCATCATCCTCAATCCGTATACCAATATCCCAAAACGCCTCGGGAACACTCTCAGCTGGGCGCACATACAAGCCTGGTTCAATGGTCAACACCATGCCGGGTTCAAGTGGACGCCAATCAGGTTCATCAGCACCATCAATTCCCTCTTCGGTTAATCGGTAGGATCCAACATCATGGACATCAAGACCTAGCCAGTGGCCAGTGCGATGCATATAAAAAGGTTGATAGCGCTTGTTTTCAATCACATCATCGAGCGAGCCGCTCAAAATGCCCTCATCAATCAATCCTTGGGATAGCACTGCCACGGCTGCTTCGTGACCGGCGTTGAACGACACGCCAGGCCGTGTTTGCGCCACTGCGGCTTGTTGAGCCGCCAAAACAATGTCGTATAAAGCCGCTTGTGGGGCAGTGAATCGGCCGCTGACCGGGAAGGTTCGAGTGATGTCGGAGGCATAGCCGTGCAGCTCGCAGCCGGCATCAATGAGTACCAAGTCGTTATCTTTCATGACACTCGCACCCGCTTGATGATGCAATATGCAAGCATTGGCGCCCGTGGCGACAATGCTTTGGTAAGCCGTGTCTTGCGCACCTGACTGCAGGAAAACGCGCAGCAGCTCGCCTTCAAGAAAACGTTCCGTTAGGCCTGGCTTGGCCGCCCGCATGGCCTCGCAGTGCCCAGCCGCCGCGATCGCGGCAGCTTGCCGCATGAGTTGCTGCTCATGGGTGTCTTTGACCGAGCGATGTTGGCTTAAAACCGGTGTGAGGTCTAACCAGCGCCAAGGCACCTGTCGCAGGCCTCTGGCTTGTTTTCTGGTGGCGTCGATCCACCGTTGAATTTGCATCGGAAGTTCTGCGATCGCACTTCGGTGTAGGGGTGCAAATATCGTTGATTCGCCGGCCAACACTTTGGGTATGTAGCTAGCAAGGTCGTCGTTGGCGTGCGCATGATCAAAGCCAAAGGCTTCCCGGGCGGCGTCAGGTCCAAACCGCAGCCCATCCCAGGTCTCGGTCTCAGGGTCTTTGGATTGACAAAACAAAACCGATTCGTTCGAGCCGTCCGCTTTGGCGCGCAACACCAGCCACGCTTCAGGCTCTGCGAACCCAGTCAAATAATAGAATTGACTGTCATACCTAAAGGGATAAGGGTTGGTGCCGTTGCGGGGGCGTAAGCCTCCCGTGGGTAGAATGGCGATGCCACCGCCTTGCGATTGCATCCATTGCAAGACGCGAGCGCGACGTGATTGGTAGACGTGTGTTTCATGGGCGGGGTAGGGTAGGCTCATTTGTCTGGTCATTAATCTATCTGGTCAATATCACTCTTTCGATAGTGTGATACTACAATCAATCGTTGATGCGTACGCGTACGCTTGAATTTCTATAGGGTTGTTGGCATGGATCCGTTGAGTTGGTTGATTCCTTGGGAGTTTTCCCCTGCGCTGTTGGTGTGTTTCGCGGTCGGAATCTACCTGTTTGTGCGTGGGCAGCGGGTTCACAAAGTGAGTCGCGCGCGGCAAGTGTTTTTTTGGACGGGCGTGGTCCTACTGTACCTGTCTATGCACACGCTGCTCGACTACTATGCCGAACGCATGTTTTTCATGCACCGGATTCAGCACCTGGTCCTTCATCACTTAGGCCCCTTGGTGCTAATGGCGGCCTACCCAGGCTCGGTGATGCGCGCGGGATTACCCCTTATTTGGCGTCACCGTTTGCGCCTTTTCAATCAAACCCTGCCAGGACGCACACTTATCGCTGTCCTAACAAACCCTATCTTTGTGCCGGCGCTGTTCGTCTTTTTGGTGATTGTCTGGCTGATCCCGTCGGTTCAGTTCTATTCGATGCTGGATTGGCGCCTCTACCGCCTCATGAACTGGTCAGTGGTTATCAGTGGATTCATGTATTGGAATTTGATCCTTGACCGCCGGCCATCCCCACCAGCAGCGATGAGCCCAGGCGGGCGCGTGATTTCTCCGATTGTCACCATGGCCCCCCAAATGGTGGCGGGTGCAGTGATTGCCTTTACCGACCGAGACCTTTATCCGCTTTTTGATTTGTGTGGCCGTGCCATTCCCATGGCTGCAACCACAGATCAAAGTATTGGTGGTTTAACCATGTGGATTCCTGCAGCGCTCACCGAAGTGGTTGGGCTGCTAATCGCGTTGCAAACCCTCATGCGGTTGTCTGCCAAAGGCCGTTGGGGCGCCAAACTACCGCCGCCTCCGCCCCTACCTCCACCACCCCCGACGCGCAAGCGCGTTTCCGCTGCCACTGGCTAGCGCCAAGCGGCAAGCGGGCAAGTGGTCCTGTGCGTCAAGCCTTGAGGTTATGGTATTTGCGACCGATGGCGACGGTCGCGGCAAACATCCCGGCCTTGTTGCCACAGTCATAGCGCACACCATCGTAACGGTAAGCAAAGACAGGCTTTTCATTCATGAGGGACGCGATGCCGTCTGTGAGTTGGATTTCGCCACCTGAGCCGGCTTGGGTACGACGTAAATGCGCAAAAATCCTGGCGTCTAAAACGTAGCGTCCAACGACGGCCAAGTTAGAGGGGGCGTCGGCTGGCGCAGGCTTTTCAACAATCGCGTTAACACGCTCGGTTCGCTCATCGATTTTTACGCTTGAGACAATACCGTACTTGTTGGTGTCTTGCGGGGGCACTTCTTCAACACCCAAGATGCTGCCTTGGTGCGTCAATGCGGTGTCTATGAGTTGGCTTAAAACGGGTTGGTCGGCGTCAATCAAGTCATCGGCAAGCAACACGGCAAAGGGTTCATCACCAACAATGGGCGCCGCAGTCAGCACGGCATGTCCCAAGCCTAGCGGCGCAGATTGGCGAATGTAGATGCAGTTCACGTGGTTGGGCAGTATGTCTCGCACAATCGAAAGAAGTGCATGTTTGCCTTTGCGTTCCAGTTCTATTTCAAGCTCAGGAGCCACATCAAAATGGTCTTCGATGGATCGCTTGCTACGCCCCGTTACAAAGATGAGATCTGTGATTCCGGCGGCGACCGCCTCTTCAACAGCGTACTGAATCAGTGGCTTATCGACGACGGGAAGCATTTCTTTGGGCATGGCTTTGGTCGCCGGCAAGAAACGGGTGCCCAGGCCAGCGACAGGAAAGACAGCTTTTCGGACAGGGCGCATATAAATTCCAAGAACTTTACACAAGAGGCATTATCATAAAGGAATGAAATGGCAAGTTGACACAAAACGGTGGTCTGTTTCGGTTGTACTGGCGGTGGCAGCGCTAGGGATCAGTGTTGTTCCGCTAGCGACTCAGTCGCAACCCTCAGGACTGCCATCCATTGGGGCAACCTCTGGTGCCGATCTATCGCCTGCTTGGGAGCAGCGGTTGGGTGATTCGATCATCGCCCAGGGTCGCCGTGACCCGACCTTTGTGCACGACGCAGAACTCAATCAATACTTAAACGACATGGGCCACCGCTTGGCACAATATGCCAGCGGTAATGTACCCCGCATAGAGGTGTTTGGCGTCAAAGATGCTGCTTTTAACGCTTTCGCGTTGCCTGGCGGCTACATCGGCATCAACACAGGCCTGATCGTGCAGGCAGATTCTGAAGCGGAGCTAGCGGGTGTTATGGCTCACGAAATCGCTCATGTGACGCAACGACACATTGCCCGCGGCCTGACGCAAAGTCAGCAAAGTGAACGCCTTGCCATGGCATCGGTTGCAGCTTCTTTACTCGCAGCGTTGGCGGGCGGCATAGATGTGGCAGCTGGGGTGGCGGCGTTTGGTCAAGCAGCCGCCATTGATCAGCAGCTTGGTTTTTCGCGTTCGGCTGAGCGCGAGGCGGACCGAATTGGTTTTCAGATGCTTAGCCAGTCTGGCTATGACCCCCAAGGGTTGGAAGCCATGTTTAGCAAGCTGATGCAGACGGCCCAAATGAATGTCAATGCATCCGGCAACGATTACCTAAGTACCCACCCACTTAGCATTGATCGCATGACCGATATGCAAAACAGAGTACAGACTGTACCCAAAAGTCAACACCAAGACTCCGCGGCATTTTGGTATACGCGAAGCAAGTCTTTGATCTTGCAAACCAACTCGCGCAGAGCGTTATCACGTGTGGTTGAGCGTTTGCAGGATGAGGGTCGACGATTTACAGGGGTCAAACGTTCAGCGGCTTGGTTGGCCTTATCTGACCTTGCGCTGCAATCAAAGCAATATGCTGATGCGCGCCGATTTCTGGACTACGCCGGTCAAGGTGTCTCTAACAACCCATATTTGGCTAGACAAACCGTTGCCATCACTTTGGCGCAAGGCAATGCGCAAGGCGCTTTGGTTGAGGCGGACCAAGCATTGGCGCGCTGGCCACAGCATCGGGCCTTAGCAGAGCTGAAAGCAAAGAGCTTACAGGCGCTTGGGCGACATGCCGAAGCTGCTAGATTTTTAGAGGCTCAAACCAAAAAATGGCCTTCTGAGGCACCCCAGCTTTACGAGATGATGGCGCAAAACCTCTTGGCTGCGAATAAGCCTGTTCAGGCTCGAGTGGCCATGGCTGACTATTACGTGTTGACTGGTGCTTTTCCCGCCGCGATGGCGCAATTGCAACAGGCGCGCGAGATGAGTGAGGGTTTCCACGAAAAGTCCAAATTGGATGTCCGTATTCGCGCGCTAACCGAACGCATGGCGCAAGAACAAGAAGTCTTGGAGCGATTTAGTGGCTAATGGTCAGTGGCTAATGATTTAGCGGCCAACGTCAGTGTCTTTAGGTTTGGTTAATTGAAAGTAACGCGCGATCCGGGCTGCAAGCCAGTTCAAATGGCCAGGGAAGTGACCAGTGGTAAAGCCAGCATGCCCGCCCTGGGCGGGTTGATGCAAGGTAACGTATCCGCTGGCTTCATCCGCGCTCGGCAAAGAAGGCTCTGGGATGAAGGGATCGTTGCGGGCATTGATGATTAAGGTTGGGGTTTTAATGTAGGGCAACCAAGGCTTGCTCGAGGCTTTTTCCCAATATTCCTGAGCATCAGCAAAGCCATGCATGGGCGCTGTGTAGGTGTCATCGAAGTCGCGTAGCGTCTGTGCACGCGTGAGTCGAGTGACATCAATGGCACCCGGAAACCGGGATGCCTTTTCTAACGTTTTGGGCCGCATCGTGCGAAGAAAATGTCGTGTGTAGAGTTGCCGACAGAGCCAATCTTGACTCAATCTGTTGCCAGAGGCGACCAGATCGGTGGGTGCTGAAACACTCACAGCGGCATGGATGGCGCTGATTTGCTCCGCGTGTTCACCCAAATACTTCAGTAAAGCATTGCCGCCCAAAGAAACCCCAGCAACGTGCCAATGGGCTTGGGGAGCCCGCGTTTGGACGGCATTTATGATGAAGCCTACCTCTTCGCTATCCCCCGAGTAGTAGGCTCTCGCCAAGCGATTAGGGACACCTGAGCACCCCCTAAAGTGCGCCAAGACCACCAACCAGCCCCGAGCTCGAAAGTACTGCATGAGGGACTGCGCATAACGGCTTGCACTACTTCCCTCTAACCCGTGCAAAAGGACCAAGGCTGGGGTATCTGCAAGCCCCGTGATGGTTTGGCGATCCTGATCGTTAATCCAGCGTTCGGCCGCAGACGATTTTGGTAGGCCTTCTTGTTGAATCGGTGCATTTCCAGGATGGGTAGCGATACCAGGCGCACTCCAATCAAAATCCAGAAAATCGCCGTCGGGTGTCTCGATTCTTTCACGGACAAATCGCACGCGGTTGGTCGGGGCGAACAAGGCGCCATAAAGTGTCTGCAGGTGTCCGCCCGGCAACCAACGAGGACTTGGACATGGCGATGAGTCTATTAAGGCCGTCAAGGCGCTATTCCTACTTCAATGTAACGTTCCGGGGGAGTCATGCAAGTCCAGAGCCCCCGCTCTTTCTGGCGCAGCGCTAGCATGGTGCAGGACCATTTTCCAGCCATTGGTGTCTTTATGAAAAACGTTAGTGGCGTAACAGTAAGCAAACTCAGGACCAGATGGGCCTTGCGCTTTAATTAATTCGACCAGTGTGTTCGTCGTGCCCACCATGGTGCTTAGCGTGACGCATTTAGAGGTTTCAATGTGAAGACCGCCATGTCGCAGAATTTGCTGCCAGGACTCACGCACAGCCAAGTGCCCAATGAGTCTAAGGCCACCCGGGTGGACGCAGACGACTTCTTCATTGTCTGCCCAAGCCCGCATGACGCCGTCAACATCGCCGCGCGCCAACGCTTCATAGAAAGCCTGTTCGGCCTGCGCTGCGCTAGCAAACATAATGAGCGTCAGTGACCATGGCCATGAATGACGGTGCCAGGGGCTAGTGTGTAAACCGTCCCGCAGTAGGGGCACTTAACCGAGCCCATCTTGGTGACATCAAGGAACACCCTCGGGTGCATGCTCCATAGGGGCGCTTTGTCTCCGGGGCAATGCAATGGCAAGTCTTGTGCGCTCACAACAACGGCCTGTGACTTCAAGGCCTCACTGTCACCCTGACCCCGACCCCCATCACCATCGCTTTGCTTTGCGTCGTTGCCACCAACCGGCTGTGTCATTCTCAGATTTCCATATCAATTCAATTTGATGTGCATTGTACCAAGCGCCGCACTACAATCTCATTAAATATTGTGCAGGGTGCCGTATCTGCCGAAGTTTCTGAAATCACCGCAGCGGCTTGTTTTGTCAGGGATTTTCGTGTCTGAACCACCCGATTTGAGTTTGCAGGCTGAGAAAAAACGCGCGATCAGCGAGGGATTGATTGCGGTTCGTCCGGCCTTGATCGCCACGTTTACTTGGGGCTTGGTCACAGGCGTGGCGCTCGTGAAATCCGGTCTGACTGAGAGTGCCGCTGTGGCCATGACGCTGCTGGTTTACGCGGGTTCAGCCCAATTAACATCGCTGCCCCTCATTGCCGCGGGTGCCCCGTTATGGCTGATATTTGCCGCTGGTTTCATCGTCAATTTGCGATTTTTGATCTTCAGCGCCGCCTTGCAACCTTATTTCAGGTCATTGCCTTGGTTCAAGCGGGTTACCTACGGCTATTTCACCACTGACATGGCGTTCGTTTTATTCATGCCTCGATTTGGCGACGCCCGTGAAAAAGGCACTCACTATCAACGCTGGTTCTTTTTGTCTACCATCATTCCAGGCTGGTTGACTTGGCAGTCTTCTTCGTTGATTGGGGTCGTTTTGGGGTCGCTTGTTCCTAGCGAATGGGCGTTGGATTTCGCGGCGGTGTTGGCTTTGATGGCGATCACGATCCCGTTGGCTAATAGCCGTCCCATGCTGGTTTCTATGTTGGCAGCTGGGTTGACGGCTTGGATAGCGCAGCCTTTGCCCTTACGACTTGGCTTGTTGGCCGCTGTCGTGGTGGGTATTGTGGCCGGCATGTGGGCTGAAAAATCAATGAAAAAGGACATGCGCTGATGCAATCGTTCGATTGGTATACGTATGGTGCCATTGGCTTATTGGCCCTCTGTACCGTTTTGACAAGAGCCTCGTATCATTTATTTGGTCATCGCGTGCCACTTGGTGATGGTGTGAGGCGCGCGTTGCGTTATGCGCCTGCAGCGGCTTTGACAGCAATTATTGTCCCGTCCTTGCTGCCTTGGTCAGCAGAAGGCTTGGGTACGGTTGTGGATGAAAAGATTGTCGCCGCGTTGATTGCGGTGTGGCTTTATCAGCGAACTCACAATAACTTAGTCATGATTATTGGCGGCATGACGGCGTTTTGGATTATTCGCTTCGTTTTCGGGTAATTTCTCGGCTCAGGTCCATTTCTGCGGCTAACCATTAGTTTATTGCTCTATTACGCCGCAGTTGCAGTACACTTTAAGTTGATTTTTTAGCTTCTATCAATGACACCTCAAAACAGCACATCCCCAGCTCTCGGTTCTGCCGGCAATGACGCAATTTCTACAGTCACCGCTGAACCTGTCTCTAACTTTGAAACTTTAGGATTGCACGACGCCATCCTGAAGGCGGTCAAAGACACTGGCTATACCATTGCGACGCCGATTCAAGCGCAAGCGGTTCCGGTTGCCATGACGGGTCAGGATGTGATGGGTGCGGCACAGACAGGGACCGGCAAGACGGCGGCTTTTACTTTGCCCATCTTGCACCGGTTAATGCCTTTTGCAAGCGCTAGCGCATCACCTGCCCGACATCCAGTCAGGGCGCTCATCCTGACGCCTACACGCGAACTCGCTGATCAAGTCTATGAAAGTGTGCGTCGTTATGCCAAACACACACCGCTTCGATCGACGGTGGTATTTGGTGGCGTCGACATTGGCGCCCAAAAGGTTGCGTTGCGTAATGGGTGTGAGGTTCTGATTGCGACGCCCGGACGCCTGCTTGATCACCTAACGCAGAAGACGGTGAATTTGTCGCAAGTGGGTATTTTGGTTCTTGATGAAGCCGATCGAATGCTCGATATGGGCTTCTTGCCTGATCTCGATCGCATTATTCGAACCTTACCGACTGGACGGCAAACGCTTTTGTTCTCGGCAACGTTTAGCAACGACATCCGTAAGTTAGCCCGCACTTACATGAATCAACCGGTCGAATTAGCCGTGTCGCAGAAAAATGCCACGGCTGATACTGTGACGCAAATCGCTTACCCCGTAAGGAGTGACGAGAAGCGCGCGGCAGTGGTGCATTTGGTGAAGTCGCGCAAACTCAACCAAGTCATCGTTTTTTCGAACACAAAAATTGGCACGGCGCGTCTGGCAAGACAACTTGAAACCGACGGCATCCGAGCTGAGTCGATCCATGGTGACAAGACCCAAGCGGAGCGAATCAAAGCCCTAGAGGCCTTCAAAGCCGGTGAGTTAGAGGTACTGGTGGCCACCGACGTGGCGGCGCGCGGGCTCGATGTCGCTGGTATTCCTTGTGTCATCAATTATGATCTGCCCTATAACGCAGAGGATTATGTGCACCGCATCGGTCGTACTGGACGTGCAGGCGCCAAAGGCGATGCTATTTCCCTGTACGGACCCTCAGAAGAAAAGCTGTTGTTGGATATTGAAAAGCTGACGCGTCAAACCATCATGCGCGGTGAGTTGGAAGTGCCAAAGACAGGTGGGTCTAGCCGCCCGGACCGACCGGCAACGAGTCGTCGTGAGGCGCCGGCTAGAGAGGCAACAAGAGAGGCTACTAAAGCACCGACCCAAGCACCGACTAGGGCACCGTCTAGATCACCAGTTCGCACCAAGCCACCGGTCGATGACTTTTTCTCTAAACCTTATGAGCCAGCTGCGCCGGCCACGCCAGCCACACCAGGTGCGGCAAATGACCGCAAAACCAGATCTGATCAAACCGCTAAGGGAAAGTCCAAGTCAGCGGTGGGGATTCTACTCGGTGCCAACCGACCAAGTACGGACAAAACAGACGAGTAGTGCGTGATTTGTCACTGGCCCCGTAGCAATTGTTCGCGCACGTTAGGTAGGTTGCTCGTCACCGTTTCTGGATCTTTTGTGTCGCCCAGTGTTTGCAGCAAGCGCTCCAGCTGATTGATATGAGGTAGCATCGTGCCAAAAAAAAGCACCTGATTTTGTTGCTCTATCAGAATCGTTGGGAAATTTTCCACGTCCTCATCGCCGAGCAACGACGGGTACTCCTCGATATCAGCCCAGACGAAGACCGCTTCAGGAAAGGCGTCGGATAGTTGACTGAACTTTGTCTGGTAGATTCCACAGGTATCGCACCACGCCGCGCAAAAGCAAACCACGATTTGGGAGCGGGCAGCAACAGCCTTGGGTAAGTCAGGATTGTTCGGTAAATAAAGGGTCATGGCTGCAAAGCACTTATTCGTTTGTCTATGATGTCGATGTTAATCACTAAACCTCGTACAGGCACGGTTTCATGTCCACCACAGGAAGTTTTTCTCATTTAACAGCACCTGTCCCTATGACGCGTGATATCGGACAGGCGTTTTGGCGAGCCTTGAAGTCGCAGTTTCATCCCCGAATGCTACTGGCGCTATTCCTACCTGTGTTGGTGACCTTGGTACTTGGTATTGCTTTGCTCTGGTTTGGTTGGTCGCCGCTGACCGAATGGTTATCTGGTCTATTGACTGAATCCTCGGTACCGAGTTCCATCGAGCCTTGGATCAGCACGGCTGGGTTTGTGGCACTTAAGGCGTGGCTCATTCCGATCGCCGCGTTTGTGATCTTAATGCCTGTTGCCGGTATTGTTGGATTAGCCGTTGCGGCTGTCTGGGTCATGCCTTTGGTTCTGGCGCACGTGGGTCGACGCGACTACCCGGACGTCACCCCAAAAGGGCAACACGCGGTTGTCTTGAGTGTTTGGAACGCCGTATGGGTGAGTGTGTTGTTCGTGTGTGGGTGGTTAATCACGCTACCGCTTTGGTTGATTCCACCACTGGGTTTGGTGTTGTCCCTCTTTTGGTGGTCGTTTGCGTTCTCAAGAATGATGCGCGTCGATGCGCTCGTTGATCACGCCAGTCCAGCGGAGCGTAAAGTGCTGTGGCGACAACGCAACGCTGGATTTTGGTGGTTGGGTTTTGCCTGCGCTGTGCTGAATTTATTTCCCCCAGCGTGGGTATTTCTTCCGGTTTTTTCTGGTTTGGTGTTTGCGCATTTTGGTTTCGAATCGCTCAGGAATATGCGCCGCGAGGCAGCTGACCCTAGCGTCATCGAAGAGTCTTAATATCAATACGGATTGTCTATATGTCAGTCGATGTTGCAATGGTTCAAGTCAAACGCCCTAAATTCGGCATGATTATCATCGGTGATGAAATCTTATCGGGTCGGCGACAAGATAAACACTTCACGAAGATGGTCGAGTTACTAACGGCGCGTGGGCTCGGCTTGTCGTGGGTTCGGGTCCTACCCGATGATCGAGCTATTTTGGTCCAAGCCTTGCGTGAAACGTTTGCCAGCGAAGATCTGGTCTTTTGTTGTGGCGGAATAGGCGCCACACCTGACGACCATACACGGCAAGCGGTAGCAGCCGCATTAGACCTGCCGTTGTTACTGCATCCCGAGGCGGAAAGAGAAATCACGCTGCGTTGCGCTGAAATGGCCGAGGCAGGTCAAGGCAGCGCTGATATGGCGCTCATGGAAAACCAGCGACGATTGCAGATGGGCACCTACGTAACGGGCGCGGAGATTATCCCCAATCCATACAATCGGATTCCCGGCTTTTACATCAAGCGCCACGCATTCGTTCCTGGATTTCCTGTGATGGCATGGCCGATGTTGGAGTGGGTCTTGGACCACCGCTATGGTGACTTACACCATCCAGAGGTAGAGGACGAACAATCTTTTCTGGCGTATAACATCCCGGAGTCGAGAATCACACCCACCTTAGAAGAAATTCAAGAACGCTGGCCTAGCGTTAAGGCGTTTAGCTTGCCTTCTATGGGTGATGATCGTCGCGCGCATCATATCGAGCTTGGGGTCAAAGGCCCTAGTGTGCACTTGCCAGCCGCCTTATCATTTCTGAGGGAGCGAGCAATTGGTCTTGGCGCCACCATTGACGCAGCAGTGTCTCGTTCGGGTAATCCAGTTGGCTAACTTTTCTTCAGGTGGTCTTGTTTTTTAACAAGAAGTTTTATACTATGCCAGTAGAATGTTGCAATGCACCATTCTCATTCTGTTGGCTAATTCCACCGCCGCGTCAGCGAGGACCCGATTCGTGCCAAGAATAAAAAATAATCAGTCGGTTACGCTGAGTCCACCAGCAAATGCCGAACAAAACCCGATGGCTATCCAAGTTATCGAGAGAGCGGCGCGTTTGCTCGATGCTCTGGCTAGCGAGCGTGACCCCGTTGCGCTGAAGTCGCTGGCCTCCATCACAGGCTTACACCCATCAACCGCCCATCGGATTTTAAATGACTTGGTGGTTGCGCGGTTCGTTGAGCGTGTCGATAGTGGTCTCTATCAATTGGGTATGCGATTGCTAGAGCTGGGATCTTTGGTTCGTGGACGCTTAAACGTGAGAGAGGCAGCTGTCGATGCCATGCAGTCTTTACACAAACTTACCGGTCAAACGGTCAACTTGTCTATTCAGCAAGGCGACGAGATTGTGTATGTTGACCGTGCCTGGAGCGAGCGATCTGGCATGCAAGTGGTCAGGGCCATCGGTGGTCGTGCACCCTTGCACTTGACGTCGACTGGGAAAATGTTCTTATCGGCCGCTGATCCACGTCAAGTCCGCGCTTATGCCACGCGCACGGGCCTGGCCGGTAGCACCCGAAATAGCATCACGTCTTTTGATGGGCTCGATAAAGAGTTGTCGTTGGTTCGGCGCCACGGTTATGCACGCGACAACGAAGAGCTCGAGCTCGGCGTGCGGTGTATCGGCGCTGGCATTCATGATGACACGGGACGCCTAGTGGCCGGTTTGTCGATATCTGCGCCAGCGCAGCGTCTACAGGACGGTTGGATCCCTAAACTCGTTGATACCGCGCGGTCCATCTCAGAGACGCTCGGTTACGAATCAAGCCGATCTGTTGTGTAAAAAGAAAAAATTGTTGCGGTGCACAAAAAAACACTTGACAAGGAATTTGTAGGCGTTAAACTTGATATTGTTGCAATGCACCATAACCCGAACAATTTACCCAAATGTCCAAAGACAACCTGGAGATCGATATGAACCAAATACCTAAAGAAATGCTCGAATCGCAAAAATCAACTTTAGAGGCCATGATGGCTGTGCAAGGCACTGTCTTCAGTGGTTTCGAGAAGCTAGTCGACTTGAACCTTAAAGTCATGAAAGCCACGATGGACGAAGCCTCACAAAAAACCCAAGAAGCCATGGGTGTCAAAGATGCGCAAGAAGCCGTGGCCATGACATCAAGCATGATCCAGCCTTCTACCGAAAAGGCAGTGGCTTACAGCAAGCATGTGTATGACATCGTGTCAGGCGTTCAATCAGATTTGTCTAAGTTAGCCGAAGGCCGAGTCGCTGAAAGCCAGAAGCACTTGTCACAAGCTGTTGACCAGTTTTCACGCAATGCGCCTACCGGCACAGAAGGCACCATCTCAATGATCAAGTCGTCATTGGCTCAGGCAACTGCTGCTTACGAGAGCATGAACAAAGCCGCCAAGCAAGCTGCTGATGTGGCCGAGAAAAACTTGCATGCCGCTACCGATGCCACGTTTAAGGCAGCCTCGGACGCAACAAGCAAGGCCAGCGGCCGTACCCGTCGCAGCACGACCTAAAGGTCCACATGGCCATGGCACAAAGCAAACAAGCCTAAAGCTTGAACTAGGTCCTGCAAAAACGCCTCACTGATTATTGGTGAGGCGTTTTTTTATTGGGTTTATTGGTTTCAAGCACTACGATTGACCCGCTGTGGTCATGCGGGCAGACTTGATCGCATTGACAGCCTGTCCAATGAGTGCCGGGCCTTGATAGATCAATCCCGTGTAGATTTGTACTGCATTGGCACCGGCTTGCATCTTCTCTACCGCGTGCTGACCTGACATCACGCCACCCACCCCGATAATCGGGAACACAGGACCGAGCCGTTGGCGTAACTCTCTGATGACCCAAAGCGATAACGCATGGACCGGCGCGCCAGAAAGGCCACCGGCTTGCTTCGCGTGGGCCAATCCAGCGACAGCTTCGCGCGAAAGCGTGGTGTTGGTCGCAATCACACCATCAATGTGATGTTTTTCTAAAGCAATCGCAATGTCGTCCAACTGAGCCAAGGTGACATCTGGGGCGATTTTGACTGTCAATGGCACCGCCCGTTTGTGTTGCTGTGACAGCGCTTGTCGCTTCTCATCCAATGCACCAAGAAGAGCGTCTAAGGCCTGGCTGGTTTGTAAATCGCGAAGGTTTTTTGTGTTGGGTGATGAAATGTTGATGGTGATGTAATCCGCGTGGGGATAAACACCCTCTAAGCCGATAAGATAATCTTGTGCCGCGTCTTCAATGGGTGTGTCGGCATTTTTACCAATGTTTAAGCCTAGGATGCCGCCGTTTTTACGGTATTGGCTACGTGCCACGTTTTGTAAAAACTGGGTTAGCCCTTGGTTATTGAAGCCTAGGCGATTGATCAATGCATCTGCTTGCGGCAGTCGGAACATACGCGGTTTGGGGTTGCCCGGCTGTGGTTTTGGTGTCACGGTACCGACCTCAATAAACCCAAAACCGAGATTGCCTAACGCATCAATGTGGGCACCGTCCTTGTCCAAGCCAGCGGCCAATCCAACCGGATTTTTAAATGGCAGTCCCATGAGAACAATCGGGTCAATCGGTAATTGATGCGACAGGGCGCGGGTCAGTTTGCAGTCGTAAGCCTTTTGTAGCGCTGACATCGTTACTTCATGCGCCTGCTCAGGCTCCATGGCAAACAAGGTGCGACGAATCAGTGGGTAGGTATTGAAAAGCGCACTCATGAGATGATCTTCTTACGTCTTAGTTAGCGAGGTGGTTGGCAGGAGGCTGAGACTCAAATCGGGTCAAGGCCGCTTCATTTTGCCATCGGCCGTTAATTCGGTACTGGGTTGGTTTGAACTTGTCCTTATACGCCATTTTTGGGCTTTCCTCGATCCAGTAGCCGAGATATAGCCATGGCAAATTCATCGTCTGACATTGGCGGATCTGCCAAAGAATCCCGTAGGTACCCAAGCTGCCCGAAACCGTGGGGTCATAGAAGGTGTAGACCGACGATAGACCCTGCTCAAGCATGTCGATAATCGACACCATTTGCAAGTTGCCTTGTTCATCTCGAAACTCGACCAAACGCGAATTAACCCGGCTTGCCAATAGGAACTGGCTGTACTGAGAGCGGCTGTCTTCATCCATGCCCCCACCTGGGTGACGAGACTGTTGATAGCGGCTATACAGATCAAAGTGCTCGGCGGACCATGCCAATTGCGTCACCAAAGCGCGTAGATGGTCATGCGCCTTGGCAGCGCGGCGTTGACTGCGATTGGGTTCGAATTGATTGCAGTCAACGCGCACAGGCACACAAGCCCGGCAATGGTCACAGTGTGGTCGGTAGGTAAAGAGCCCACTTCGACGGAAGCCCTCATCGACCAGGCTGGAATAAGTTTGCGCGTTAATCAAGTGCCCTGGCGCAGCCACCTGTGATCGGGCCTGCTGATGCGGCAAGTAGCTGCATCGATAAGAGGCCGTGGCATAGAACTGAATCGCAGAGAAAGGGAGCTCGTGTATTTGACTCATGACAGTTAATCGTAACCGATGAGGCCACGGTCGTGTGTGAGACTTTTTTACGCTGCGGTCTGTGTGACTGTGCCGTCAAAAGCAAGCTGCCCCGCCAGCCAGTCGGGCGTGGCTTGCTTCGATGCGGCTCTGACGTGGGTCAAGAAAGCGTCTCGTGTGATCGGACGGGCACCGAGCCGGGCCAAATGATCGGTCTGCATTTGGCAGTCAATGAGCTTGACTGATTGTTTTTGAAGATAACGGGCCAAGTAGACAAGGGCCACTTTGGAGGCGTCTGTGGCTCGACTGAACATGGACTCACCACAGAAGACGCGCCCCAGAGCAACCCCATATAGACCGCCAACGAGTGCTCCGTTCGACCAGACCTCAATGCTATGAGCAACGCCTAGGTGATGCCATTGACGGTAGACCTCAAACATGGCCGGATTGATCCAGGTGTCTTGGGCTTGATCTGTGCCGCGCTGCGCGCAACCCTGCATCACCGAATTGAAGGCCAGATCTGTGGTGATTGTCCAATGACGTGCGACGTCATCAGCCGATCGCTTCTCGATTTGGCGGAGCTTTTTTTTCAATGAATGAGAAATGTGGATCTCGTCCGTGTAGAGAACCATCCGCGGATCAGGGCTCCACCAGAGCACGGGCTGACCATCACTGAACCAAGGGAACATGCCGTTTCTATAAGCTTCTTCCAATCGTGTTGTGCTTAAGTCCAGGCCTGCCGCGACCAAGCCCGCTGGCTCGTCCAACGCCAATGTAGGGTCAGGCAAACTGTCGTGTGGCTCTACCCAGGTTAACGATTGCGACATAAACGACCATCAGAATGGGGGGAGGCTGCTAACCATGATGCCCATTAAGCGGGCCCTCAGTGTCTTGGCGGTTTGGCGTGAGCGATATCGAAGATTTGGCGCTAGCGATTCGGTTCTAACGAGTAGTAGCGGGTGTCAAATCGTCCTGATTTTTTATCATCGATGTAGTGCTTTAAGGTGCTTGAGACCGATCGGAAAGATAGGTTGTCCCATGGAATCTCATCGAGACCGTAATAGCGCGCCTCTAGACTCTCTGGACCGGGGTCGACTTTTCCATCATCGGCTGTCGCTAAAAAGTAAACGTGTACCTGATCGACCATGGGAATGTCGATCACGGTATATAAGCTTCCCAAAGTGACGCTCACACCCGCTTCTTCAAGGGTCTCACGTAAAGCCCCCTGGGCCGTTGTCTCCGCGAGCTCCATAAAACCAGCGGGCAGGGTCCATGTATTGGAACGGGGTTCGATTGCGCGCAGGCACAGCAACACCTTGTCGTTCCAAACCGGTAAGGTGCCGACAACAAGGCGTGGGTTTTGATAATGAATCGCGCCACAGTGCTCGCACAAGTCGCGCTCACGGTTATCGCCCGGCGGTGTGCGGCGGGTGATAGGCGTGCCACACTGACCACAAAAGTTGCTAAGGCGGGGGGCGGGGAAATAGAAATCGGGGCTTTTGTCCATGGTCATCTATTCTAGACCAAGCTAGCTCAGCTGAGCGCTGCTATCCAGGGGCATGGGGTTACTCACAAAAGACAGCTTTTGAGCAATCGAATCATTAGGTTGCAAACGCGTCAAAGGCGCTGGCAGCCGGCAAGCAGAAAATTGCTCGTCGGAATCACTCAGCATGGCGCTTGAATCCGGCGAGCAAGCCCACCACTGGAGCAATGATTCACCGTCTGGGGTCAACAAGTGGTCAGCGAGTCGTATCAAGTCTTTGTCTATGATCTGACCAGGCCCTGCATCAGAGGCCAAGAAAAGGCCCCCATCAGCGTCAAGATACCAAGCGCTGATTGCGGTCAGTATTTGTCCGTTGTGGGCGCTCAAGACGCCAGCAGCGTCGTCAACAGACACAATCAGCGGCGCTGCATCAATACGGACAAACACGCGCTGCGGGCCGTTTTGAAAAAACCATTGGCCCTGATCATCGCATGCATAATTTCGGCCGATAAAACGGAGAATCTGTGGGTTTTGAATACCTTCTCCTGGCCCGCCATCCATGGCTCGTCCATCGGGATGGAGCCGCCATATCCCGCGGCCCGACAACGAGAGCCAGCCATATACGGCGGGTACATCGGGCCAACGCGCCAAGGCGTCAAGCACAGATTTATCCATTTTGCCCTCCTGAAACAGATGGAAGTTTTTTGTACAAAAACCACCACAAGCTAACGAGCTGGCAAGTCAAAAGCACAGCGAAAGCCAACCACATGCCATCCTCGCGGGTGCTGCCTAGCCAAATAAACGCATCGATTAGTAGGCCCAAGCCCCATTGCACGCCGAACGCGCCTGTAAACATAACTAAATTAAAGGTTGTAAACACACGTCCCGCAATCGCTTTGGGAAACATCAAGGCGGTCTGCGTTTGCATCAGGATAACCGCAGGTATGCCGGGGGCGAGAATCAACCACGCCCACCAAGCAGACTCGGTGCGCCATAAAAGGACGAGCGCCATGGTGGCGACGAACCAAATGAACCCAAAACGGGTTTGGCGGGCCAAGCTAAACCCCTTTCTTTCAAGCCGCGGACTAACAAAACTCATCAAAAGATAGGCCACAAGCAGGGCCGCATTGAAGTAGAGCAGCGCTTGAGCCGTTTCATGGATAGACAGGCTCAACACGTCGGTTAGCCATGGGCCGACCCATAGGGATTGCAGCGCCACAAAACCACCGGAAAAAAAGACAGTGGTCGGAATGATGCGAAGCATCGTGGGGTGACTGAGTAGCTCAATCAGTCGCATCGGTGGGCCGGTTTGCCCCGGCGGATTTTTTGCGCGATCAGCGCGTGCCATGTTGAGGTCATTGTCAGGCACAAACCATGCAATCGCCAAGGCGCTGACCGCGAGCAAACCCGCCGCCAAGAAAAAAACTTCTCGCCAGCCCATCCATTGAGCCAATATTAATGTGGGCTGTGTCGCGGCCAAGGCGCCTAAGGTGCCGCCAATCAACATCCACATGGCCAACTGTGCTTGCTTTTCTGGGGCGAAGCAGCGCCGAAAGTAGGAGTAGGGTGCCATCAAGCAGGAGGCCACGCCTAGGCCAATCAGAATTCGACCAAAAGACAGTCCCCATAAGGTTTCACTAATCGCCATGATGACGGCGCCGGCGGCGGCCATACAGAGCAAGACGGATTCGGTGCGCCGCGCGCCATATCGGTCGAGCCATGTGCCGATAAACCACTGCACGGATGCAAAAGACAGAAAGTAGGCAGCGGACAGCCAGCCGAGTGAACTGGCGCTCAGGCCCAAGTCTTGCGCCAACAAGGGCGCCAGTGTGGCCTTGACTGATCGCAACGCATAGGACATGAAATAGCCCGCGACGAAGCTCAGAAAGATGCGTAAGGTTATTTGTTGGACGGCACTATTGGGGGGTGCCGCTGGAGAGGCCGAGGGTGTGGTCATGTCAACGCAGCCTGATTCAAATCACCCGCCCATCAGATGGAGGCGCAAGCCGGAATCGAACCGACGTTAACGGATTTGCAATCCGCTGCATAACCACTCTGCCATTGCGCCGTCTCAAACTAGAAGGGGAAGCGACAGCTTCCCCTTAAAAAAAATTTTGGAGCGGGAAACGAGGCTCGAACTCGCGACCTCAACCTTGGCAAGGTTGCGCTCTACCAACTGAGCTATTCCCGCAGAACTTAACTTTAGTACCTAAATAATTACTTAACCTAACTACTCAACAAACTAAATAAAAACAACCATCAAGTACTATATTGCGAAGACCGAAATCTTAGCATAAATTCCACCACTTGATGTCAATCCAAACGCCTGAATCTTCTGTCATCTCGTTTTCTTCGAGAACCATCCCGAATACGTTGGCCTTGCCGTGCGTGGCTGACAGTGCGTTCATTCTGGATGATGAGTCCTTTTTGCCTGCCTTGCAGTCAAGTTTAAAGCCCGGACAGTCGTACAAAGTGATTGGCAGTGCCAGTAATTTGGTGCTGCCGGAGCACCTGCATGACCGGGTGATTTTAGTGGCCTTAGAAGGAATAGAGGTTGTTAAAGAAGACGGGGCTTCTATCTTGGTTGCCGTGGCCGCTGGGCAGTTGTGGCATGAATGGGTTGAGACAGCCCTAGCGGCAGGTTGGCATGGTTTAGAGAACCTGGCTTTAATCCCTGGCACAGTTGGCGCGGCCCCTGTGCAGAACGTTGGTGCTTATGGTGTTGAAGTCAGTGAAATCATTGATCATGTCAGGGTGTGGGATTTTGAGCAGGGCGCGATCCGCCATCTCTCAGCATTAGACTGCCAGTTTGCTTACCGCGACAGCCTCTTTAAGCAACCGCAGGCGCGGCATCTACTGATCTTAACGGTCTGCTTTAGGCTAGCTAAACGACAGGTCTGGCAGCCAACAGTGAATTACCCTGATCTTAAGTCGTTGGTCCAAGACAGTGATGTTAATGGCGATGTTATGAACAGTGGCAACATCACACCGCAAATGGTCTTCGATCGAGTGGTTGCTGTAAGACGCCACAAGCTGCCAGATCCTAAAGAGATACCTAATGTAGGTAGCTTTTTCAAAAACCCTGTCGTCACCCAAGCGACGCTTGAATCACTGAAGCACCATCACCCTGAACTCGTCGCCTACGCACAACCCGATGGTCGTCACAAGCTAGCGGCTGGTTGGCTGATCGATCAATGTGGCTGGAAAGGCCAAATGATGGGCGCGGTTGGCATGCATCACCGTCAAGCGCTGGTGTTAATTAACGTCAACGCCGGCCGTTTAGCCGATGTCGTGGAGCTGGCTAACGCCGTCCAAACGGACGTGTTTGAGGCGTTTGGTGTTTCGTTGGAGATCGAGCCGAGCTGCTGGGTCTGATTTGAACTAAAGACCAAGCACCGCTTGCATATCAAATAGCCCCGTCGTTTGATCACTCAAAAACCGAGCGGCTCGCAGACTGCCTTGTGCATAAGTGGCGCGCGAACTTGAGCGGTGGGTGATTTCAATGCGTTCTCCCGTCCCGCAGAACAGCACCGTGTGATCGCCCACAATGTCACCGCCCCTGACCACCGAGAAGCCAATTTCGCCAGGCTTGCGCACGCCGGTATGCCCGTGACGCGTCCAAGCGGCCACCTCATCGAGCGATTTCTCCCAGGTTTGTGCAATGACTTCGCCCATTTTTAGGGCCGTGCCCGAAGGGGCATCGACTTTATGGCGATGGTGAGCCTCAAACACCTCGACGTCATAACCACTGTTGAGGATTTTTGCCGCAACTTCAAGTAATTTAAGGGTGGCGTTAACGCCGACGCTCATATTGGGTGCAAAAACAATGCCGATGCTCTGGGCGGCTTGCGCGATGGCCGCTTTGCCCGCTTCGTCAAACCCGGTCGTACCAATGACCATTTTGGTTTGATGCTCAACACATGCGGCCAAGTGCTCAAGAGATCCCTCTGGGCGGGTGAAGTCGATCAGGCAGTCTGCATGGGCGAGTTGGTCGAGCTGATCACTAATTAGCACACCCGTCTGGATGCCCAGCAGCGCCCCGGCATCTTGGCCGATTTGGGCGCTACCCGCTTGATCAAGCGCGACCGTTAGCGTCAAGTCCTTGTCCTGGTGAATACCCTCAATCAGCATGCGGCCCATCTTTCCGCTGGCACCGGTTACGGCAATTCTCATTTAATTCTCACAAATGCGGTCTGGTTCATTCCAACCCAACAGGGGTTTGGTCTGGGACATCAGGTGGGGCCCCAGGATCTGTAATTGGAACCGTCTCGATAACCGTTGAAAAATCGATGCCAGGCTCTATTTCAATAACGCCGCTAGGCTCGTTAAACAGCGCTTGATCACGCGTGACCTCTTGCTCCACGGACTGCGACATTTCTACTTCTTCCTCAGCCATTTGGAAAGGTTGCCGGTCTGGTTGCTCGTCACCTTGCCATTTGGTGAGGGCGCCATCTGAAAAAAAGACTGCAAGGTGTCTTTCCTCGACGTCGCCATTCGGTGACTTGTAAAAATAGGGGTACTCCCACCGGTCGGCGTGCAACACACTCGTCAAGGTGGGTGAGCCGAGTGCGAAACGCACCTGTTCGCGCGTCATGCCCTCATACAAAAGCCCGACCTGTTGCTGTGTGATCCAATTGCCTTGCTGCAAACCCACCTTGTAGGGAAAGCCCCAGCGGTTAGAACTGCAGCCCGTGGCGATGATCGCGATCAGAATGACGCCAAACAGCCAAGAAAACCGTCGTTTGTTGTGATGTAACAGCACACGCACCCCTGTATTTAATGCCGCTAAAAACGCTATCATAGGACAAAGGTCGCTAGACCGCACTGATATAGGATGGCTTGTGGAAAATGACAACGACCAAAGTGATTTAAAGACAGTGGGTTTAAAAGCCACTTTCCCCCGTCTCAAGGTGCTAGACATCTTTAGGCGATCTGAGCATCGGCACTTAAGCGCTGAGGACGTGTATCGAGCGTTGTTAGTCGAAAAAGTTGAAATAGGGTTAGCCACGGTCTACCGCGTGTTAACCCAGTTTGAACAAGCAGGCATCTTGTCCCGCAGTCAGTTCGATGGCGTGAAGGCAATTTTCGAGCTAAACGACGGGGATCATCACGATCATCTGATTTGTACACATTGCGGCAAAGTGGTGGAATTTTCAGATGATCAGATCGAAGAGCGTCAACACAAAGTGGCCAGTGCCCATGGGTTTACTTTGGAAAGTCACGCCATGATGCTCTACGGCATTTGTTCGACCTGCAGATAGACCATCTTGTGCACTACACCTGCTGTTTGAGCAGTTCTTGAGCGTGATGCCTGGTGGTTGCTGTGATTTTTGCGCCGCCGAGCAGCTCAGCGATGGCCTCAACCCTTGTGGTCTCGGTCAATGTTTGAACGGTAGAGGTTATTTGTTCATCCGAGGTTTTGGATTTGGCGACCAGATGGTGATGGTTACCGCAGGCGGCGACTTGGGGAAGATGCGTCACACACAGCACCTGATGACGTTGTCCCAACGCGCGTAGCAATTGGCCTACCTTCTCAGCAACAGCGCCACTTACCCCACTGTCAATCTCATCAAAAATCAACGTGGGAACCCGTGTGCTTTCGCTAGCGACCACCGATAAGGCGAGGGCAACACGAGATAGTTCGCCACCCGAGGCGACTTTGTTCAGGGGCGCAAGCGTTGCCCCTTCGTGACCCGCGACCATGAACATGATTTTATCCAAACCATGAGCGCTTGCTGGTGCCGCATCGATCGCGATATCAAATCGCCCGCCTGGCATGCCCAAAGTTTGCATGTGCTTACTGACTTCTTTGGCAAGCCGGTGGGCATTTTTTTTGCGATCTTTAGAAAGGGTAGTCGCTAACGCTACAAACTGCTCCTTGGCTTGTGCCACCGTCTGTGCGAGGGCATCGGTGTCCTGCGCTTGGGCGAGCGCGGCAAGTTCTTGCTCGGTTCGTTCGGCAAGCATGGGAAGTTCTGCGGGTTCACATTGAAATTTTCTTGCGGCGTCGTAAAGCGACTTTAATCTCTGCTCAAGTTGATCTAATCGGGCTGGGTCCAAATCTAGTGCGTCTAAATAGCGCGAGAGGTCTGATCGTGCTTGGGTCATGGCGATGCTCGCGCTCTCGAGTGACTGTTCGATATCGACGAGTTTCGAGTCGTGTTTTAAAACACTTCGAATTTGCTCCAACACCCCCGCAAGCAAGTGCTGCGCCCCGGACTGGTCATCGTCAAGCGTTGATAGGGCGGCGCTAGTGGCCTCAAGCAGCGATTGGCCGTGCGACAGACGACTGTGCTCATCACATATCTTTTCCCATTCATTAGAAGCTGGCGCAAGCTTTTCTAGCGCTTGTGACTGCCAAGTCAGTTGCTCTTTCTTGTCGGCGACCTGCTGCGCGTTCTCTAGCGCTTGAGCCAATAGGCGTTGTGCTTGTTGCCAGTGCCCCCACGCTTGCGCAACCGCCTGGCGAGTGGTTTGTAGATGGCCTTGCGCGTCGAGTAAGTCCCTTTGCACGTCTGTTTTCATTAGACTCTGGTGCATGTGTTGACCGTGGATATCAACCAAGCGATCGCCCAAGTCGCGCAGCTGGCTGAGCGGGACGATAGAGCCGTTAATGTAGGCGCGCGATTTGCCGTGTGAATCAATCACTCGGCGCAGAATTAATTCTTCATCGGTTCCGAGATCGTGTTGTTCAAGCCAACTAATAGCGGAATCGCTTGGTTCAAAGACGGCGGTTATTTCTGCACGATTCACGCCCGAAGGGATGACTTCGCCACTCGCTCGTTCACCGAGCACCAAGCTCAGCGCATCAATCAAAATCGACTTGCCGGCGCCCGTCTCACCAGTCAGCACGCTAAACCCGCTCTCAAGCGGCAGGGACAGTTCCTTCACGATAACAAAATCGCGGATCGCCAGTTCCCGCAGCATGGTTTAGTCCCTGTTGTAACCCGTGGCCGGCAGACGATTCCAGTCAAGCTTTTTGCGTAGCGTTGAAAAAAAACTATAGCCGGTTGGATGGAGAAATTTAGCGCTTTGAGCCGCGCGATAGACTTTGACTTGATCGCCCGGTTGGACATCAGACCATGTTTGCATATCGAAATGCACATTGCCCCCGGACTCGATACGACTCATGCCAATCACCGTTAAATCCAAAGTGCCCGTGTCAGGTAAGACAATGGGCCGATTAGATAGCGTTTGGGGAGCCACCGGCACGAGCAACATGGCTTGTACCGCCGGATGCAGAATCGGACCTGAGGCCGCCAAGGCATAGGCGGTTGACCCTGTGGGCGTGGCGATAATGAGTCCGTCGGCCCTGAGCGTGTGCATATACACCCCGTCCACCTCGATACGAACCTCAATCATGCCGCCGCGTCCCGCTCGATTCAAGACCACATCATTGAGTGCTGTCGCACTAAACAAAAGTTCTTCGCCGCGTGTGACCTCACCCGCCAGTAGCATGCGATCTTCGGCCTCAAACCGCCCCTGTAGCAAATCACCTAGCGCGGTCTGCGCATCTTCGAGGGGAATGTCGGTGATAAAGCCCAAACGCCCATGGTTAATGCCTGCCAGTGGCACCGACCAAGGTGCCAAGTGGCGAGCCGCACCAAGCATCGTGCCATCGCCGCCCATCACAATAGCTAAATCAGCTTGCTGTCCGATCTGCTCATAGTTCGCCACAGGAAACTCGGTCAGTCCGGTATGCTCGGCGGTCTGCGCCTCAATCAGTACATTGCGGCCTGCTTCTTTGAGTAATTGACCCAGTGCGCTCAAATGACCGGCCAAATGGGAGTCGTTGTAGCGACCAATCAGCGCGATTGTGGCAAAGTGCATAGGTATACCGGTTAGATTAACTAGTCAGTTCATCGGATAATGGACCAATTATAGAGTGATGCTCTAGGATTCAAAGAAAATATGGATGATCGTGCCCACTCGTTGTTGAAAGCATTAATAGAAAAATACATCGCTGATGGTCAGCCGGTGGGATCGCGCACGCTGTCTAAAGTGTTCGACTTTTCACCAGCGACAATACGGAACGTGATGTCAGAGCTCGAAGAGGCGGGCTTGATCCACAGCCCTCACACATCGGCGGGTCGCGTGCCAACCCCCAAAGGTTACCGGCTGTTCGTTGACAGCATGTTGGCTTCTCACCCGTTTGAGTTTATGCCGGCCCAAGAGATCAGCAGTTTGTTGCCCACGGCGGACCCGGTTCGTGCCGTATCCGCGGCTGCTTCCCTGCTGTCAAACTTGTCGCAATTTGCGGGTGTTGTCCTGGCCCCGCGACGCAGTCAGGTCTTTAAGCAAGTGGAATTCATTCGGCTCTCGGATAAGCGCATCTTGCTGATTATTGTCACCCCTGATGGCGATGTGCAAAATCGGATTTTGCATACGCCGCGTGACTTTTCCTCTATCGAACTGGTTGAAGCGAGTAACTTTTTTAACCAACACTTTTCTGGTAGGCCCTTCGCTGACGTCAGGCGTTCACTCGCTCGAGAGCTTGAGCGGTTACGTGAGGACATGTCGCGGTTGATGCAAGCGGCCGTGGATGCGGGCGCCGAGGAGCCCGACGAGCTAGATGCGATTGTGATCTCCGGGGAAACGCGCTTACTGAACATCAACGATTTGGCGTCAGACATGGCGCGACTGCGGCGCACGTTTTCTATGTTTGAGAAGAAAACCGATCTCTTGCAATTGCTCGATGTAAGTAGCCGGGCGCAAGGCGTGCAGATCTACATCGGTGGTGACTCCTCGCTGCTGCCCTCTGAGGATTTGTCAGTGGTGACCGCGCCTTACGGTGTGGATGGGGAGGTTGTCGGTACACTGGGCGTGATCGGGCCGACCCGGATGGCCTACGATCGAGTCATTCCTATTGTCGACATAACGTCTCGTTTGTTGTCCAATGCCCTAACCCAAGCAAGTCATGATCGCTAGCGAGCGTGATGCTCCACTGATTAATATTGTTATCGACCCGAGGTGAACCGTTGTCTGTTGATGCCGAACCCCGCCAGCGTTACTGGCCCGAACCCAAGCCAACCCGTTTAAAGGCATGGCCTGAGCCCTTTAAGGTGGGCTCCGTTGGCGTGTTGTTGGTGAATTTGGGTACACCGGACGAGCCAACGGCGCCCGCGATACGGCGTTATTTGCGCGAGTTTTTGTCCGACCCGCGGGTGATTGAGATTCCGAAGCTGCTCTGGTGGCCGATTTTGAATGGGCCCATCTTATTGTCACGACCCCGAAAATTAGTGCACCGTTACGCCAGTATTTGGATGGAAGGCGGCTCACCGCTTCTCGTCTATACCAAGCGTCAGGCCGACGGGATCCGTCAGCGGCTTGCTGCCGAGGGCCATCAGGTGGAGGTTGAGGTCGCCATGCGCTACGGGCAACCCAGTATCCGTCAAGCCATCAAGACCTTGCACGAGAAGGGCTGTGAGCACATCCTGACCGTGCCGCTCTACCCGCAATATGCCTCTAGCACCACAGGGACGGTGGTCGATGAAGTCACTCGGGTGGCCTCCCACATGCGCAATCAGCCCGCCATGCGATTTATCAAGCGATTCCATGTCGATCCTGCCTATATCAACCCTTTGGCAGCACAGATCGAGCGCTTTTGGGAAAAAAATGGTAAACCGCAAAAACTGGTCATGAGTTTTCATGGGTTACCGGTACGTTGCACGGAGGTGGGTGATCCTTACTGCCGCGATAGCTATGAGACGGCTCGGGCGCTGGCCAATCGCTTGGCTCTCACTGACGAAGAGTTTTTAGTGACGTTTCAAAGTCGCTTTGGCCCTGCAGCGTGGTTGCAGCCCTACACCGAACCAACGCTTGAGACGTTAGCCAAAAGTGGCACCACCAAGATCGATGTGGTGTGCCCTGGTTTTGTGGCTGACTGTTTGGAAACCTTGGAGGAGGTCAGTATTGAGTGCAAGGACACCTTCATGGCGGCAGGCGGCGAACAGTTCCGTTACATCCCCTGCCTCAATGATGACCCTGCCTGGCTAGAGACCTTAACCGGCATGGTGCAAACCCATTTGCAAGGTTGGGCAACACGTCCTTCTGACCTTTCGGACACATAAGAAGCCATTCTTGATCGCCATGGCTAAAACGCAGTGGCTAAACTTTAATTAGCCAAACGAATAAAGCTCTTGAAAAGCTTTTTTTTGCCCCCATCTCCAAAATAGCGAAAAATATTGTGGAGATGTTTGAATGAGTGACCCTGCGCAAGATCCTCAGCCAGCTGACGGCATTGATCAACAGCAAGCGCCAACCGATGGTCCGGTCGACGGCACGACTGCGCAGCCTGCGCAAGAACCTTTGGCTGGTGATGAGACGGTTGATTGGCAGGCGCAATGCCAGCAAGCAGAAGAAAAGATAGCAGCGCTTGAAGACCGGGCGCTCAGAGCGACGGCGGAAATGGAAAACGTTCGCCGTCGATCACAAGAGGAAATTTCTAAGGCCCGTAAATTTGCGATCGAGTCATTCGCAGAAAGCTTAGTGCCTGTGCGGGACAGTTTGGAGGCGGCTTTGTCGCAAACCGAACAAAGCGGTGAAGATTTACGCGTCGGTATCGACACTACGCTTAAACAGTTGTCGGGCGCGTTTGAGCGGAATCATTTGAAAGAAATCTTGCCCCAAGTGGGCGAGAAGTTTGACCCCCATCATCATCAAGCCATCGCAACGGTTCCCTCGGAGCAAGAGGCCAACACGATCGTGGCGGTGCTGCAGAAAGGCTACTTAATCACTGACCGAGTGTTGCGCCCAGCACTAGTCACCGTCTCAGCCTAAGTGCTGGGGTTGCTTGGGTTGCTGAGATTGCCGGGGCTGCCTGTTTTTGCCCTTCGGCTTGAAATTACCGGGTTGATCCCCACAATAAACACATAATAAACACATAAATATTCCTGGATTCAGTTTTACTGAGAGGTACGAAATCATGAGCAAGATTATTGGTATTGACTTAGGCACCACAAACAGTTGTATCGCCCTGATGGAGGGCGGCCAAGTAAAAATCATCGAAAACGCCGAAGGCACCCGAACCACCCCATCCATTGTGGCCTACCTAGATGACGGTGAAACATTGGTCGGTGCGCCCGCCAAGCGCCAGGCAGTCACCAACCCCAAAAACACACTTTACGCGGTGAAGCGTCTCATTGGCCGTAAATTTAGCGAAGATGCCGTAAAAAAAGACATTGATCTGATGCCTTACAAGATTGTGAAGGCTGATAATGGCGACGCTTGGGTAGAGGCACAAGGCAAGGGCATGGCCCCTGCGCAGGTCTCAGCAGACGTGTTGCGCAAAATGAAAAAAACCGCCGAAGACTATTTGGGCGAGCCCGTAACCGAGGCGGTCATCACGGTTCCGGCCTACTTCAACGACAGCCAGCGCCAGGCAACCAAAGACGCGGGACGCATTGCAGGCCTTGAGGTCAAGCGGATCATCAACGAGCCCACAGCGGCGGCTTTGGCCTTTGGTTTGGATAAAACCGAGAAGGGTGATCGCAAGATTGCCGTTTATGACTTGGGAGGCGGTACGTTTGACGTCTCCATCATCGAAATCGCTGATGTGGATGGTGAAAAGCAATTTGAAGTGCTCTCGACAAATGGCGATACGTTTCTAGGCGGTGAGGACTTTGACCATCGCGTCATTGAATACGTGATTGGTGAGTTCAAAAAAGAGCAAGGCGTTGACTTGTCCAAAGACGTGTTGGCTCTGCAGCGCCTGAAAGAGGCGGCCGAGAAAGCCAAGATCGAGTTGTCTTCTAGCCAGCAAACCGAAGTCAACCTGCCTTACATCACAGCAGACGCGACGGGACCCAAGCACTTGAGCATCAAAATCACCCGCGCCAAGCTAGAGTCCTTGGTTGAAGACTTGATCGAGCGCACCATGGCACCTTGCCGCATGGCGATCAAAGACGCCGGCGTTAAAGTCAGTGATATCGACGACGTGATTTTGGTTGGCGGCATGAGCCGCATGCCTCAGGTGCAAGAAAAGGTCAAAGCGTTCTTTGGGCGTGAGCCACGCAAAGATGTCAACCCTGATGAGGCCGTGGCCGCCGGTGCGGCGATCCAAGGCTCAGTGTTGTCTGGCGACCGCAAAGACGTTTTATTGTTGGACGTTACCCCCCTGTCACTGGGCATTGAGACACTCGGTGGTGTGATGACCAAGATGATCACCAAGAACACGACTATTCCTACCCGGTTTTCGCAGGTCTTCTCGACCGCAGATGACAACCAGCCGGCTGTCACCATCAAAGTGTTTCAAGGTGAACGCGAGATCGCCACCGGTAACAAGATGTTGGGTGAGTTCAACTTGGAAGGGATTCCACCGGCCTCGCGTGGTTTGCCACAAATTGAAGTGACATTTGATATCGACGCCAACGGCATTGTCCACGTATCCGCAAAAGACAAGGGCACTGGCAAAGAAAACAAAATCACCATCAAGGCGAACTCAGGCCTGACAGAGGCAGAAATTGAGCGCATGGTCAAGGATGCCGAGGCTAATGCCGAGGAAGATCATCGCGTCGCTGAGTTGGCTATAGCCCGCAACATGGCTGACGCGGCGGTACACTCGACCCGCAAGTCATTGACCGAGCACGGCGATAAGCTCGAAGAGACTGAAAAAGAGGCGATCGAAACCGCCTTACAAGAAGTTGAAGACGCGCTTAAAAACAACGTCGACAAAGCGACTCTCGATGGCAAGGTAGAGGCTTTGTCAACGGCCTCACAAAAGATTGGTGAGAAAATGTATGCTGACATGCAGGCGCAAGCTGAAGCGGGTGCTCAGGCCGAAGGTGAGGGTCAGGCCAAGCCAGCAGATGATGTGGTGGATGCTGACTTTAAAGAAGTTAAGCGCGACGGCTCCTAACAATAGCGGTTGCTGATAGGGCGCCCGGACACTCTAAAACGAGTATCCGGGCGTTGTTGTTAACAAAATAAAGTGCAAAGATGGCCAAAAGTGATTTTTATGAAGTTCTTGGGGTCTCCAAGACTGCCTCTGACGAGGAGCTGAAAAAAGCTTATCGCAAGCACGCCATGAAATGGCATCCTGACAGAAACCCAGATAGCAAGGGTGCGGAGGAGAAATTCAAGGCCGCAAAAGAAGCCTATGAGGTGTTGTCGGACGCTCAGAAACGGGCGGCATATGATCGCTTTGGTCACGCGGGTGTGGACCCCAACGCTTCAGGCATGGGCGGTGGCGCAGGGGCTGCAGGTTTTTCTGACGCCTTCGGCGACATCTTTGGTGAGATATTTGGCGGCGCTCGGCGTGGCGGTGGTGGCGGTGGTCCCCAGGTTTACCGGGGCGCCGACCTTAAATATGCCATGGAAGTCTCTCTAGAGCAGGCCGCTAACGGTACGGAAACCGAGATTCGGGTGCCGAGCTGGGAATCATGTGGTGTTTGCTCAGGCTCGGGCGCCAAGCCAGGTTCATCGCCGGTCAGTTGCCGCACCTGTGGTGGTGCGGGTGCGGTACGCATGCAGCAAGGGTTTTTCAGTGTGCAGCAAACCTGCCCGACGTGTCATGGCACAGGCCAAGAAATCAAAGATCCATGCAACGCGTGCAGCGGGGAAGGCAAAGTCCGATTAAACAAAACACTGCAGGTCAAGATACCCGCCGGTATCGATGACGGCATGCGCATTCGATCAAGTGGCAACGGTGAGCCCGGCGTTAACGGTGGGCCGGCAGGCGACTTGTTCGTCGAGATTCATCTCAAGCCACACAAGATTTTCCAGCGCGAAGGCGACGACCTACATTGCGAGCTGACCGTGCCATTCACCACTGCTGCGCTCGGCGGTGATATTCAAGTCCCCACTCTCAGCGGCAAAGCCGAGATCACGATTCCGGAAGGCACGCAGTCTAGCAAAACATTCCGTTTGCGAGGCAAAGGTGTCAAAGGTGTCAGGGCCGGTTATCCAGGCGATCTGTATTGCCATGTGGTGGTTGAGACACCGGTTCGATTAACCGATCCACAGAAAGAAATTTTGCGGCAATTTGAACAGTCGCTTGGTGAGGGCGGTGACCGCCACTCACCTCAGAGCAAATCTTGGACCGATCGGGTCAAAGAATTCTTTTCTTAAGTTTTCTTAATAGCCGACCGGACCCCAATAGACGCTACACAGAACCTGAACCGTCCCACTAAAAGTCACCGGCCAAGGCGCGCACCAATTCTTGCGGATCGAGGTGTTTGCGCACGGCCGTGTTGACTGTCTCAGCATCAAGCGCTTTTAGCTGTTCGTCAAACGCCGCTGACCAAGCAAAGGTCCGATTTTGTTGCAGATAGTTGAGCCAAGCCGATGCAAGTGCCCCATCTTGCGCCCGGTAGAGCGTGCGTAAGTTGAGCAACGATTCGATGCCTTGGTCAAGCTCAGCCTGCGTAAACCCATCTGTTAGCACTTTATCCAATTCCTCACTGAGTGCGGTTTCGAACTTTTCCCAATTGTCTGGCGCAAAAATACCTGAGATAGACCAGCTACCACTGGGCTCGTAGGCTGAGGCTGACAGCTGGCTGCGCACGTCATACGACAACCCATCTTGCTCGCGAATTCGCATCCAAAGACGCGAATTAGCCGAGCTACCCAACAGATAATTACCCACCACTAGCGCCACGTAGTCCGGATCAGTGTCTTGAATCGGTAAAGGCATGGACGCCAAAAATACCGCATTGGCCTTATCAGGCGTATCAATTCGGATCAAAGTGGGTGTCACCGCTTTATAGGGATTCGTGACGCGCGTGTAGCTTGGCGCTTGTTGCCACGTTCTTAATGATGCGGTCACGGTTTCAGTCACGGTTTCGGGATCAAAGGAGCCCGCAACGGCTAGAGCAATATCTCCCCCGCCGTAAAATCTTTTGTGGAACCCAACCAAATCATCACGACTGACCGCCTGATAGCGGGCAATCGATTCCTCGAACGTGGGCACGTAGCGAAGGTCGTCAGACGGCCATGGGTTTTCATAGCGAGCCAGCGCGCGAGATGCCAATGCGCCCGGCTCAGCCATTGCCCCTTGAATACCGGTGACCACTTGCGAGAGATACTCCTTGCGTTGGTCTTCAGGGAACGCGGGCTCTTTGAGTAAATGCAAAGCCAAGTCGATGACCGCCGGCAAGTTTTCACCGGTGGTCGAAATATTCACAGCCACGGTGGTGCCAGCGCCACTGATGGATAGGTTGGCTTTTAATTCATCCAGTCGATCGCTGATTTGTTGCCGGGTCATGTCGCGACTGCCATACATGAGCAGATCCGCGACCATTTCTGACACCGTGGCTTGTCCTTTTAATTGCTCGGCGTCACCAAAATTCATGGCCAACTCGGCACGGACTTGGCCACCGCGGGTGTCTTTGGGCAACAAGGCCAGCTTAACGGGCCCACTGGGTAAATTAATCACCTTGCGTTGTGTCAGTTTGTCGATATTGGCCGGGGTCGGGTCAAAGGCCGTCGACAGGGCGCTTTGCTCGTCACCAACGTAGCCTTCGAGCATCACATCAAGATCGGGTCTTACCGTCATTGGGGCTCGCTCGGGACGTTCTGTGGGCAGATAAATCCCCTCGGTTCGATTGGACTGAATGAGAACGTCATTGGCGGCTTGTTGGGCTTGCTCGAGGGTGACCGCTTTGATGCGGTCGCGTTGCTTAAAGAACAATCGCCAGTCGCCATGTGCGATGGGTTCAGACAATGTTGTGCCTAGTTGCTGTACGTCGTTATAGACTTTTTCCCAACTGTTAAGCCATTGGCCACGGGCGCGCTCAAGCGCATCGGCGGTGAAAGGGTCAGTCGCCACTGACTCAACGGTTTGTGTGAGGGTCTCGAGGGCTTTTGCAGGGTCCATGTCTAGGTCCAGCTGTGCACCCAACATGACGGTCCCGGGGGCGTACATGTCGCGGCTGAACCCGAACACACTACTGGCCAGATCGGTCGGTACCATGGCTTTGTAAAGTCGACCGGAGGGCGAGTCACTCAGCACCATGGTCGCCAGCTCAAGGGCAGGATACGACTCATGAGTGGCCGGTGGCGCATGATAGACGGCTGCCACGAGCGGTGTGCCACCGTTGCGCCGTAAGGTCACACGCCGCTCGCCGTCTTGGACAGGCTCAATGGTGTATTCCTGAGGTAATTCGCGTGAGGGTTTGGGGATCACACCGAACGCTTGAGCAATCACCGATAGCGTGCGTTGCGGATCGAACTTGCCTGTGACGGTCAAGACCGCATTGTCAGGTTGATAATAAAGTCGGTAGAAGGCCTGTAGCTGCCCAATATCCACACCCTCAACGTCCGAACGGGCGCCAATGATGCTGTTGCCATAGTTATGCCATTGAAAAGCGGCGGCGTGTGTTTTTTGAAACAACATCCGAAATGGGCTGTTTTCACCGCGCTCCATCTCATTGCGAACAACAGTCATTTCCGAGTCAAGATCTTCGCGCGCAATCAGCGAATTGACCATAGCATCAGCTTGCCATTCCAAGTACCAATCCAAGGTTTCTGGGTTGGCGGCAAAGGTGGCGTAATAATTGGTGCGATCCTCTGAGGTGGTGCCATTGGCGCGCAACCCTCGCTTAGAGAACTCTGCCAAGGCATTGCGGATGGTTGGCGTGCCCTTGAAGATCATGTGTTCAAGTAAGTGCGCCATGCCCGTTTGGCTATAGTTCTCGTGACGAGAGCCAACCAAATAGGTCATGTTCACCGTCACCGACGATTTGGAGGCATCTGGCACGAGTAGCACCGTTAACCCATTTGACTCCAATTTATATTCCGTGACACCTTCGACCGAAGTGACTTCTTTGACGCCGGTCGGTAAAGTCAATGCGGCGACTGGCATCGCTAGCAAGGCAGTGGCGAGGGTTGTCACCAGCCATAAGGCTCGGTGTTTGATAAACCAGAACATAAAATAATCCATTGAGGGCTCGATGATATTGATTGATTGGATGCCAGAACCTAGCAATGGTTCCAATCGGATAATCCATCATAACGGCAGATTGGCGGGCATCAAGGCCCGGGGGGACTAGCGGTGAATAAACCTTGGAAAGACATCAAGATTCTCGATATCAGTCAAGGGATCGCCGGGCCATCTTGCGCGCAGATATTTGCCGAGCAGGGCGCGCAAGTGATCAAAGTGGAGCCGCCAAGCGGTGATTGGGGGCGGTTTGTTGGCGTGACTGCAGGTGAGCAAAGCGCCCTGTCGATGCAATACAACGTGGGCAAGCGCGGTTTGGCCTTAGATGCGCGAACGCCTGAAGGGCGTGCGCTGCTGCAAACGTTGGCCCTTCAGTTTGATGTCATCGTGCAGAATTTTCGACCAGGTGTGGTCGAGCGTCTGGGCATGGATTACGAAACGTTGGCAGCACACGCGCCGGGCTTGGTCTATTTATCTATCACCGGTTACGGGCCCGACGGTCCTTACGCGGCTTTGCCGGCGTCAGACTCGGTTATGCAAGCCGACAGTGGCTTGATGCATATGAATCGCACACCGGACAATCAGCCTCGGCGGGTGGGCATGCTGATGGCCGACATCTTAACGGGGCTTTACGCCGCCCAAGCCCTCTCAGCGGCGCTATATCAACGACAAAGCACTGGCCAAGGGCTGCACATCCAAACCAGCCTATTTGAGTCTTGCGTGGCGTTTCAGGCGATGGGTTTGCTCGAGCATGCGATGGTGGGCGCCCAACCCGTCGGCGCCGTGAGTGCACCCAACGGTGTCTTTGAGACAGCCGACGGGCAGGTATCCGTGGTGGTGCTCAATGATGCGCAGTTTCAGCGATTTTGCGCCGCGATTGGCCGCGAGCAATGGTGTGATGACCCCGCCTTGGCAAGCAATCAAGCACGCATGGCGGCCAAAGATCGTCTGCATGCCTCTGTTGGGCAGGTGTTGCGAGAAGCCAGCACGGCGTTCTGGGTGGCTAAGTTTGGTGAGAATGATGTTTTGCATGCCATTGTGCGTGACTACGAAAGTGTGCAGTCCCATCCGCAAGCGGCGCACTTAAACCTTTTTCAAACGGTCTCACAGCCAACGGTGGGCGAATTGATGCGTGCGGCATCGCCCATCGCCGCGTTCAGGTCCAAAGGTGCCGTCGCGCCTTTGATCGGCGAGCATTCGGTCGACATTTTGCGGGCGTTTGGCGTAGAGCAGGGAAAGATTGATCAATTACTGGCCAGCAACGTGGTCAAACAAGCCAAGGAAACCAAATGAAAGCGATTGTCTGCGATCAATTTGGCGCACCCGCTGAGGTCGCCCATGTGACTGATGTGCCGGTGCCTGGCGCACCCGGTTTGGGCATGGTTGCCATTGATGTGGCCTATGCCACGGTCAGCCACGCCACCGATTTATTGATCCGTGGCAAATACCAATCGCAGCCGCCGTTGCCATTCGTGCCCGGCACCGAACTTGTGGGTCACGTGGCTGCGGTTGGCTCAGATGTCACTGCCTTCAAACCCGGCGATCCTGTTTTGGCGCTATCTCGGTGGGGTTGTTACGCCCAACGCGTCCATGTGTCAGCCCACACGGTCTACCCGATGCTCAAAACCTTAGATATGTTGACAGCGCTACCCTTGCCGTTGTCCTACGGCACGGCCTATGCGGCCTTGGTTTGGATTGCTCGTCTCAAACCATCTGACACCGTCTTGATACTTGGCGCCGGCTCCGGCGTTGGCTTGGCCGCTGTCGATTTAGCCACTGCACTCGGGGTTAGGGTGATCGCTTGTGCGAGCACCCAAGATAAGCGCGCCGTGGCATTGGCCCACGGGGCCGAGCTTGCGCTCGATCCTCGGGATGACTTGGTAAAAGCCGTCAAAGCCGCCTGTCCATCTGGGGCGAGTGTGATTTTTGATCCGGTGGGTGGCGAAGTCATGGAAACTGCCTTTAAGGCCGCTGCACAAAGTGCTCAGCTCATCAGTATTGGATTCGCCTCCGGCCAAGTGCCTCAGCTACCACTGAACGTCATGTTGGTGAAGAACCTAACCTTGCGGGGCTTTTTCTTTGGCAAGTACATCGGATGGACGCCAAGCGACGAGCGCGCCCGGTATGAGGCCGACATGCGAGAGCTCATGGGGGCGTTGCAACAGCTCGCTAGCAAGCAAAAAATACAACCACGCATTAGTCAGGTCTATCCCATGGGGCAACTGACTCAAGCGATCGATGACCTTCACCAAGGTCGCGTCACAGGAAAAATCGCACTGGATCTCTCAGGGGCTTAGGCATTTCACTTGGAGAGCAAGCGCATGGCCTGCTCGATACCCGCGACAGTCACGGGGTACATCCGTGCCTGCACAATGTCTCTAATCAGCGCAATCGATTGTCGGTATTGCCAAGAGGCCTGTGGCTCGGGATTGAGCCAAACCGCTTTGGGCCAAGCTTGAATCATGCGCTGTAACCACTGCGCACCTGATTCTTTGTTGTAGTGCTCGACTGAGCCGCCGGGCTGCAGCACCTCATAAGGGCTCATGGTGGCGTCGCCAACAAAAATCAAACGCCAGTCAGCATTAAATTTACGCAGAATATCCCAGGTCTCAAAGCGCTCCATCTGCCGTCGGCGGTTGGACTGCCAGAGGTATTCGTAAGGGCAATTGTGGAAGTAATAGACCTCAAGATTTCTGAATTCACCACGGGCAGCAGAAAACAACTCTTCCACGCGGCCGATGTGATCGTCCATGCTGCCACCTACGTCGAGCAGCATCAATACTTTGACATTGTTGCGACGCTCGGGCACCAAACGCAAATCCAAATACCCTGCATTGCGTGCGGTGCTGCGGATGGTGTCGTCCAAATCCAATTCGAGATCGGCACCGTCACGTGCGAAGCGCCGCAAACGACGCAAAGCCACCTTGAAGTTTCTTGTGCCTAGCTCTAATTGATCGTCGTAATCGCGAAACTGACGTTCATCCCAGACCTTAAGCGCAGATCGATTGCCAGCCGATTGGCCACCAACGCGTATGCCTTCAGGGTGATAGCCACCATTGCCAAAAGGTGAGCTGCCGCCGGTCCCTATCCATTTACTGCCGCCGGCATGGCGCTCTTTTTGTTCATCGAGTCGTTGCTTAAACATCTCCATCAGCTTGTCCCAACCCAGTCGCTCGATCTCTGCCTTCTGTTCGGGCGTTAACCTTTTTTCAAATTCCTTGACCAGCCAGTCGAGTGGAATTTTTTTGCTGGGGAGTTTGCTCTCAAGGCTTCGGTAGTAGCTGCCAAAGGCCCGGTCGAACTTGTCGAACAAAGATTCGTCTTTGACAAGCGTTGTGCGAGCCAGAAAGTAAAAATCTTCAAGCGATGGATTCATGAGCGGTTGGCTCAACGCTTCGAGTAGCGTCAGGTATTCCTTGACACTGACAGGTAGTTGTTGGGCGCGTAGGTGATAGAAAAAATCAACGAGCATAGCGGTCCAGTAAGTCTGCTAGGTGCGCTTTGATTGCCGGCCACTCGCCAGCGGTCACGCTATACATAACGGTATCGCGTATGCTGCCATCGCGTCTTAAGGCATGACCCCTTAAAATCCCGTCGCGTTTGGCGCCTAGTCGCTCAATCGCGCGCTGTGAGGCAAAGTTAAAGACATCGGTTCGCCAACCAACCACATTGGCGCCGAGTGTTTCAAAGGCATGGGTCAGTAGCAAAAGCTTGCAGGTGGAATTGACTTCGCTGCGTTGCCAGGATTTGGCGTACCAGGTATAGCCAATTTCCAAGCGCCTGACCGCGGCCTCAATATCATGGTAGCGCGTGCAACCGATAATTCGATTCTCATCTAGATGACGAACAACAAACGGCAGCATGTGACCATCACGTTGGCCCTTGAGCGCGGCCTCAACGTAAGCTGCTGTCTGCCCGGGCTCGGGCACAGAAGTCACCCGCAGCCGCCAAAGGGCGCCGTCTTGGGCTGCTTGCTCGAGTGCTGGCACATGCTCGAGTTGTAGCGGCTCGAGTTGCACCTTGCCCCGGCTGAGTACGCAGGGGGTGAGGGGCGTGACAAAACCCTTCATCAAGAGCGGCGCGTCGACTGACGCGTTACGGCCGCCAATCGCTCGAGCAATTGAACATCCTGTTCGTTTTTGAGTAGAGCCCCGGCTAGGATGGGTACTGAGGTGGCATTGTGAGCGTCAATCTCCGAGGCGCTGACATCTTCGGCAATCAATAGCCGTAACCAATCGAGAAACTCGGAGGTGGATGGTTTCTTTTTAAGCCCTGGCGCCTCGCGCAAACTGAAAAAGGCATCCAAAGAAGCGCGCAGCACCTCTGCGTGCAAGGCCGGAAAATGGACCGAGACGATCGTCTTTAAGGTGTCGCGGTCAGGAAAACGAATGTAATGAAAAAAGCACCGGCGTAAGAAGGCGTCAGGTAAGTCTTTTTCGTTGTTGGACGTAATAATGACCAAAGGCCGGTGCGTGGCCGAGATGGTTTCATTGGTTTCGTAAACATGGAAGGCCATTTGATCGAGTTCGCGCAGGAGATCATTGGGAAATTCGATGTCAGCTTTGTCAATTTCGTCAATGAGTAAGACCGCAGGTGTTTCTGAGATAAATGCTTGCCAAAGGACACCTTTGATAATGTAGTGACGGATGTCTTTGACTTTTTCGTCGCCTAGTTGTGAGTCTCTTAGTCGTGAGACGGCGTCATAGTCGTAGAGGCCTTGATGGGCTTTGGTGGTGGACTTGATGTGCCACTGCAGCAGCGGGCGTCCGAGTGAGGCCGCCACTTCTTCAGCAAGCATGGTTTTGCCGGTGCCGGGTTCGCCTTTAATGAGTAACGGCCGCTGTAATGTCAACGCCGCGTTAACCGAGAGCTTTAGGTCATCTGTGGCGACATAGCGTTCGGTGCCGTCAAATCGTGGGTTTGCAGGGTTGGGGTTAGCGGGGGGGGCCAAATCGGAAGTAATAA
>Ga0163215_100370_pt1 | contig 85035 bp, 78 predicted proteins | sample SynspAceP_FD_185934 | JGI IMG/M metagenome (GOLD analysis project Ga0163215, IMG submission 185934) | Saline lake microbial communities from Ace Lake in Antarctica - Synechococcus sp. Ace-P (Hybrid Assembly) | ecosystem: Environmental > Aquatic > Non-marine Saline and Alkaline > Saline | place... | reverse complement strand
CCCCAGAAAGACCCTCGGCTGGAGAACGCCCGCCGAAGCAATGGCCGACGAAATCGAGGCCTTCAAACCAGGTGTTGCGCTTGCAACTTGAATCCAAGCGATGTCCTCGGGTTTCTCCCGCTTTACAGCCATTGTTTGGTCCCCCTTCAATGATATTCATATCCACCAAGGGCTACCACTTCAGTTGGGGCATTCCAAAAGATACCCGCATTGAGCAGTCTCGAAAAAGAGCCGGGAAAGATAAACCGGCTATTACCGGAGAAAGAGCACTTATTTTCTCTCGTGAATAACGATTTAAAAAGATTATGACTGAAATACAGCAGATCGTGAAGGTATAAGTCCTGCTTGTCTCTGACTGATCCGTGGACCACCTTCTGCTGCTTCATAGACACGACCCCGAGTGTATCGCCTTGATTGGATCCTGAAATATCTGCGACATACCCTGTGCACCAGTCTTGTTGCAGATTGAAAAACCAACCTGAGGCGAGGCAGGCCGTGAAATGGATTTGACCGGAATTCAGTTTCAGGCGGTGAGGTTGAGCTGATACAAAATTGACGGAACCTGCTTCTTCATCTTGAAAAAGCCCTTTGTCGCCTGCGGCCAGGCTACGGTATCGAACGCGCGGCGGACTTGGCTGATCTGAATGCCCACGGCTGCTAACTCTGGCGCAGCCTCCGAAAGGGCTGTTGCGACAGGCCCCACGGGTGCGTAGCCCGTGACGATTGTTGTAACCCCTGCGGCCTCGCACGCTGCGACCAGTGCGTCTGACCACGCTGCCGCCTCGACAATGCTGGCTCCCGCACAGGCATCTTGCAGGGCGCCGCGTGCAAAGCTTTGCGCGACCGTTCCCAAGGGCAAAGGGGAGCGTGCCCCGGTCGCCAATGCCCCCAGCGTGGCTATGGGTGGATGCGGTAGTGTGTCCCCGATCCGCAGATCATCCTCGGTCATCAGGAGCAAATAATCGCCCTGTACCGCCTCGGGCGCGACGGCATCAGGCAAGCGGATGCGCAGGTGTTCAGCCGCCTCCTCAAGGGGGGCCACATCGGTTTTCAGCTGATGCAGCGGGCAATACCGCCCCCCCGTAAACTTCGATATGTTCGAGGCCCGCGCGATATAGGGGCGTCCTTTGGTCTGCAATCCGGCGACCCAGCGCCACGCCAGTGTGTTGGACGCAGGATCACCGTCCATCAGATGGCGCAGAAAGAAATCCGCGCCCAGTTCCCACGGCAGGCGCAGGGTGAATATCCAGATCGAGGCGAACCACATGCGCGCGTGGTTGTGCAGATAGCCGGTGGTAACCAGCTCCTGCGCCCAGGCATCAAAGCAGTCGATGCCCGTTTGCCCCGCCATCGCCTCTGCATAAGTGGCGGCCAAGCGGCGGTCTTTGCCCAGACTTTTGATCTGCCGCCGCACACCGGCACTGTAGGCTGGCCAGACGGTCGGATGATGCTCCAGCCAGCCTTTGAAATAGGTCCGCCAGAACACCTCATGCACAAACCGCTCGGCGGCGTCAAACCCCTGGCGGTCCAGAACAGCGCGCAAAACCTCCTCTTCCGTGATCAGCCGGTGCCGGATCCAGGGCGACAGTGCCGAGATATTTGTGCGCTGCTCCGGCCCCAGATCGTAGTTGCGGCAGCGGTCATAGAGGTCCCCTGCCCGCGCGGCAAACAACTCCAGCCGCGCAAGCCCTGCCGCGCGCGTTGGCGTAAAATCGGGGCGTTCCGTTTGGCCCGTCAGGCCTGTGATGATGTCTTCGGTCTTCATGGCGATATCCTCAGCGATCCGGGCGCGTCAGGCGCGGCATGGCATAGGGCACCGCGCGCTTATAATCCTCAAACCGCGCGCCGTAGCGCTGCGCAAAGCGCCGTTCTTTCAGACGCGGGGCGAGCAGGCAATAGGCCGTCAGCGCAACCGCAAGGCACAGCTGGTCGGGCGTCCAGACGGGCACTGTCCATGTTGTCATCGCGAAGGCCACATAGATCGGTTGGCGAATAATGCTGAACAGCCCTGTCGTGGGCATGTCGGGGAACACGGGCTTGATGTTCTGTGCCAGCGACATCCAGCCCAGCGCACCTGACTGCACCTCCGCCCCCGCATCATAGCTGGCCCAACTGAGCAGCAGCCACGAGATGCCGTAGCAGCAGCACAGAGCTGCAAAAGCGACACCCTCCGCCTGCCACCAGATGATGCCGCTGGGGGTCCAGAGGGCGAACAGGGCAAGCAGCTGGACAGAAGCGATGGTGGCATAGGTCGTCGTGGAGAGCGCCTGCCCAAAGGCACGCGGCGCCAGTTTTGCAAGCATCGCGCCCCCCCGGGGCGAGAGCAGCAAGGAATGCGCCAGCGGGAATTGCGCGATCAGGGCAACGTTTGCCAGAACGGCCCAAAGCCCGGGCACAGTCCCAAAGCTTTGCGACATCCCGAATAACATCGCGATAATCATCGACAACACCGCCGCCGCAAAGGTCAAATGGCACAGGATGCCGTAGAGAAAGGCTACGGTAATGCGCCACGCACCACGCGGCGCGCGCAACACGCCGAGTGCGAGGTTCAAAAGGCGCCACAAAGGCTGGGTGTCTGTTAGCTTCATACTTGTACAGATAGGGGCCAGACCGAACCCGTCCAGCGCGCGCGCCTGCGACCATTGCTCCTTTGACAAGATGCCCTGCGCATTGTTGTGTCACCACCGGAGTAAGGGGCCGACATGACAGAGCAAAACCTGCGCACCGCCGATCTGGTGTCACGCTATATGATCCTCACAAAACAGGTCATGCCCGAGCTGGCAAGGACATCGCACGCCCATTGGCCCGTGCGCAATGATCACTGTTTTCAACGCATCGTGCTGGACACGCTCTGCGGGGGTACGTGGTACGACCAAATCGCGCGCCCTGCCTACAAACACCTGACGCGCGAACAGGCGGCGCAGGCCGTGACCCTGTGCGACAGGATTATCTCGGGCGAAGCCGACCTCGCCGCGATGAACCGCGCTTCCCTGATCTGGCGCGGCAAAACTGTGCGCAATGGCTGAAAGGGCCGGCTGCCCATACTCCAAACGCGCTTAGAACGTACAAAACCGCGTATCGCCATCCGCCCCCGCTGCCTGCTCGAAATCCCCGGCCTCGGGAATACGGCCAAACGCGATCTTGCCACCGACGTAGCCGCCCGGCATGTCCTCGTGCTGCCCCAACGACAGCGCCTTGCCGCCGAACCGGCTGCGCAGATCGTCTATTGTCTTGCTCACATTCTCCCAGCGGGCACGGTCCGCCGCATCATCGTTCACCGCCGCAAACAGATCCCCCGTCAGGTCGCCCTCCGCCTGTAGCCCGTGCACCATGACCGACACCGATGCAGGCGAAAACCGCATTTGCGCGCGGGCCAGCGCCAGCCCCTGCGCCAGCGCACGCCCGAAGCTGCGATCATCGCGCGAGGGCGCAAACTGCCCCTTCCACGCCCAACGCTGTGCCTGCGCGTTCTTTTCGCGGGTCGATCTGGGCCGCTGGCTGCGCATCGCCAGCGTCAGCTTGGAGGCCCGCAAATCCGTCCGCCGCAAACGCCGCGCAGCACTGGCCAGCAACTGTCTGGCGCAATCCTCCACCCTGTCCGGGCTGCGCCAGTCATTGGGCAGAACGCGGCTGTGCCCGAAGGTCCGCTTGCGCGTCTGGTCGCGCGGTGCATGGACGCCGTGCAACTCCTGCAAGAACCGCTCCCCCTCGACACTGCCCCAGATCGCGCGGGCCTGCTTGGGGGCAAGCGCCCAGAGGGCGGGGAAATCATGCACATCCGCAGCGGCCAGCCGCGTCTGCATCCCCTCCCCGATCCCGGGCAACTTGCCAAGTTTGAGATCCGCCAAAGCCGCAGGCAGCATCGCTGTCTCGAGCAAATACGCGCCATCGGGTTTGTGCCGCTCCGCCGCGAGCTTGGCCAAAAGCTCGGTCGCGGCCAGACCGATAGAGCAGGTCAGAACGGGGCTGAAATTCTGCGCCAAAGCGGCTTTGATCCGCTGCGCCAGCGCCAGCCCCTGCCGCCCTTCGCCCGGCAACAGCGCACAAACAACCTCGTCAATCGAGCGGACATGCTGGATCGGCACCACCGTTTCGATCACTTCCAGAATACGGTTGTGCAGGCGTACGTAGACATCGGGGCGCGCGACGACAAAGATCATATCAGGCAGTATGGCACGCGCGTCGCGGGCGGGCATGTTCGTCTTCACGCCGCGTGCTTTGGCCTCGCGGCTGACCGCGATGCAGCCTGTATGCGCTGAATCCAGCGCCACAACCCCCACAGCCTTGCCGCGCAACGCCGGGTTGAAATGCTGCTCCGCAGAGGCAAAAAAGCTGTCGAAATCAAGATAGAGCCTTTCGGGCGGCCGCACGTTCTGATCCATAACCCCCTGCCCCTTCAGTGCCGCCTTAATGCCTTTGTGAGTGAGAACATAGGCTGCCGACATACCCAAAGAAACCACATCGCGTTTTTTCGATGTCAAAACTCTCTGCCGCTGACACCAAAAGATCAGCTTTGCACAACAGTTTTGCAGATCAGCCAAGGCGCTGCCGGATTATGTCACTTGCTGTTTTATGCACCGTCATCGAGCCAAAGAATAGGTCTCAAAAGTGCCGGATTGCTGAACCGGCATGGCCACCTTGCGGCGCATGGTTTCGCGCGAAATAGTCGTAAACTGGACCATGGAACAGGCATTTACGCTGGGTGCGTCACTCACCGGAGTTGATCCGAGGATCTGATACGTCGGGGTGTCGCGGTCCGTGTGGCGTGGAAAATGACGGTCTCCTATATCGGCGCATACGAGCTGAAGGTCGCGATCACCATCACACTCACAGCGCAGGGCAGTCACCAGACGCACCAGCGCGCCGATATGTTTCGGAAATACCTTGGCGAATTCTGCGGCTGGTGTTTCTTACCGCTTGTCCACGGGTGTATCCTCACACGTGTCACCACATTGGGCGCACGCCCAAAAATGGGCAATTCACTTGGCATCTCGCGGTCCAAAGGATTGAATATCGGCTGTAGATATCGGATGTTATGTCCAGGCAAATGAATATTGACTTAAACACTGCGCCAGCACTTTAGAAATCTGTCGAATGGCGTCGAACCCGGTGTCACGCACACGGCGGCGCTGGAAGCCATCCTGAATGACGAGATCGAGAAAACCATGATCAAACACACGCCCATTCACCGTCTGGGGGAATCTGCGGATATGACGAACGCGGCGCGGTTTCTCTGCGCGCCTGCCTCGGCTTGGATCAGCGGGCAGAGTCTCACTATTTCGGGCGGCGGCACTCAGGACTTCTCCTGACCCTTACAGCGGATCGCGGCGCGCTAAACTTTACAAGATAGGAAATTCGGATGAAACATATATTTGGCGCCGCGATGCTCGCCTTTGTCACCCTCGGAGGGGGCGCGTCGGCGCAAGACACCAAGCCGCTGGATGCCACAGCCTCCAACCCCGTCACCATGGGCTGGATGCAGGGTTTTCCTCCTGCCGCCGATAAAACGATCCGGTTTACCAACCCTGATTACTTCGCCTTCCCCAAGCTGCGCTGGACCGTCTGCCACTTCCGCGAGCTGATGCCCTCGGTCGCGGTGCGCAACGGCAATGACGGTATCAGCCCCCTGCCCGCTGATCCGGACGCTGGAATTGACACCGTGGAATTCACGCCGCTGGGGGGCGGTGATCCGATGACATGGGATGCGGCGTTCAACGCAAATTACACCGACGGACTTCTGGTGATGCACAAAGGCCGCGTGGTCTATGAACGCTACGACGGGTGCCTAGATGCGGACACTCTGCACGGTGCCATGTCCGTGACCAAAAGCCTGACCGGATTGATGGCCGAAGTGCTGGTGGCAGAGGGCAAGCTCGACGAGACCGTGCCCATGGTCGAGATCATCCCCGAATTGGCAGGCAGTGCTTTTGCCGATGCGACCGTGGCGCAGGTGCTGGAAATGACCACGGCACTGGATTACTCCGAGGATTACTCGGACCCCGACGCCGAAGTCTGGACCTATGCCGAAGCAGGCAGCCCCCTGCCCAAGCCCGAAGGCTACACCGGTCCGCGAAGTTACTTCGAATACTTGCAAACCGTGCAGAAGAACGATGACGGGCATGGCGATGCCTTTGGCTATAAAACCGTGAACGCGGACGCGGCGGGATGGTTGGTGGCGCGCACCGCCGGTGTGTCTGCCTCTGATTATCTGTCGAACCGCATCTGGTCCAAGATCGGCACCGAGCGCGAGGCCTTCTATACGGTCGATTCCCTCGGCACACCCTTTGCCGGTGGCGGCTTTAACGCGACCCTGCGCGATATGGCACGGCTGGGGCAGCTGGTCTTGCAACAAGGGGAATGGAACGGCGAGCAGATCATCCCTGTCGCCGCCATCGACCGCATCCGCCAAGGCGGCAACAAAGATGCTTTCGCAAAAGCAGGCTATGACCTGCTGCCGGGCTGGAGCTATCGCGGGATGTGGTGGGTCAGCCATGACGACCACGGCGCCTTTGCCGCGCGCGGTGTGCACGGCCAGACCCTCTGGATCGATCCGACAGCGCAGATGGTCATTGTCCGCTTTGCCTCCAACCCCGTCGCCGGAAACGCGACGAGTGATCCAACCTCCCTGCCTGCCTACCGCGCCGTGGCGGATTATCTGATGGCACAGGACAGCGCTCCGCAGTTGGTGGGCCGCGAATGGATCGTCGAGGATATCGCGGGCAAAGGTGTGATCGACAACAGCCCTGCAAGCCTGCTGTTCATGCCCGATGGCACCCTTGCCGGAAATGCATCGTGCAATCGCCTTGTGGCCACCTACACGCAAGATGGCGCTGATTTGAACATCGGCACTACGGGTGCCACAATGATGATCTGCCCGCCCGCCCTGATGGAGCAGGAAACGCGGTTGCTTGAGGTCCTCGCCACCGTTTCAGGCTTTACGACCAACGATACAGGAGCGCTGATCCTCAGCACGGGTTCGGGTGCCACGATCACGGCACGCAGACGGTAAAAACCGGGGGCTGCGTCGACGCTTGCGCGGCCCCCGGCTACAAAATCGGTCCGGCCGTCGCCACAACATTATGCCAGATGGTCCGGTAAAAAGGCCAAGCCATGACATCCTCCAGACCGACAGGAACAGAGCGCGTAATATAGTGATCCTGACGTGCCATGATGTCTTGCGTGACAGCACCGTCGTGGATCAGGATGTTGTTTTCATAGTTCAGATCAAAGCTGCGCAGATCAAGGTTGGAGGAGCCGATCAGGCTGATCTTGCCGTCGATCGTCAGCGTTTTTGCATGTAGCAGGCCTGCGTTGAATTCGTGTATCACACACCCCGCCTCCAGCAACCTGCGGTAGTAGCTGCGGCTGGCGGCGGCCACAATCCAGCTGTCGTTGACCCTGGGGAAAATCAGGCTGACGCGAACGCCGCGATACGCAGTGGCACATAGCGCGTCCATCACGGTGGCGTCCGGCACAAAATACGGCGTCGAGATGGTCACATGATCACGCGCGCAGGCCAGAGCCGTGGCAAACAGCTGGGGCGTGGCGCCGTGCCGCTCGGTCGGGCCATCGCCCATGACCTGCGCAGGAAAGCCGCCCGCGATTGCCGTCACAGGATGCGCCAGCGGATCAAGATTTTGGCCTGTGGCCCTTATCCAGTCGCTGGCAAAGAGCAGTTGGTTCTGCGCCACCACCGGCCCCTGAAACCGCAGCATGATATCGACCCAAGGGGCGTATTTCGCTTTTGGCCGGAACTCGGGATCAGCAGAATTGCGGCTGCCACAATACGTGATTGCCCCGTCGATAACCGTGATTTTTCGGTGGTTGCGCAGATCTATGCGACTAAAAAACATCGTACGGAACGGGCGGTTCAGCGGCAGGGCGACGGCCATCTGCACACCCGCATCTTCCATGCCCTTCCACAGCTTCGATCTGGTCAGCGCGCGTGATCCCATCCCGTCCGCCATCGCGCGGCAGGTCACGCCGCGCCGTGCCGCGCGCATCAGCGCGGCGGCCAGTCCCGATCCCGTCTCGTCATCCAGCCAGATGTAATAGAGAACATGCACATGGTCGGTTGCGGCATCAATATCAGCAATGATGCGCTGCCGCGTCGTGTTCGCATCAGCCATCAGTTCAGCCGAATTGCCTGCGACCGGATAGAACCCGTTGATGGAGGCGCAAAACCGGGCAGCGGGGTGATAGGCGGGATCAACCAGTGCTTCCATATCGGATGCCACCCCCATAAATGCCGGGGCATCCGTTCTGATCCGGTCCATAATAACAGCCCTTGCGGCCTTGCCGGTCTTGCCGATGTTGCCTTCACCAAACAGAAAATAAACGACCGTCCCTGCAACGGGCAGCACCATCAGCACCACAAACCATGCCAGCCGCGCGGGCGGCGACAGGTCGTTGCGCAGCAGGATGCGGAAGGTAAAGGCGATGACAACAGCGGCGTGGAGGAACAGGACAATACTCATGTGGCGCTCTGCGGAAATTCAAGATCAACCACGATGGGCAGGTGGTCGGATGCGCGCGCGGCCAGCGCCGAGCGATGGACATGCGCCAATCTATGCTTGACCGCACCTCTGAGGACAAACCGGTCCAGCGGGGCAATTTCGCGTGCCGCATGGAAACTGTTACCGGGCAACAGCACCTGACACCCGCCGCCCAGTGCGGCCTCGATACCGGCAGCGCGGCGCCAGATGTTGAAGTCTCCGGCAATCAGAACGGGATGGGTGATGTGCTTGAGGTAGCGTCCAAGTGCGTCCAGCTGTGCGGCGCGGCTGCGCCTCGTCAATCCCAGATGCACACCGATCACTTCGAAGCCCGCTTGCATCGTGCGCACCGATACCGCGCCGCGCGGCTCCAATGACGGCAGATCAATACGGGCGGTCTGCGTGATCTGGACAGCCGACGCGCGGTAGAGGATCGCATTTCCGTGCCACCCATGGCTGTGGGTCCGCAGGGACAGATCAGCGATCCAGTAGCCTCGGGCCGCCAGCTCCGCCTCGGGCAACACACCAGCCCGCCCCCCGATGCGTTTGTCGGCCTCTTGCAGCACAACCACATCCGCGTCGATCTCCCCCAGTACATCCAGAACGCGCATCGGATCGCGCCGCCAGTCCAGCCCGACCGCCTTGCGGATATTATAACTCGCCACCCGCATCACAGCAGCCAGTCTAACGGCAGCCAGCCCATTGCCGTATAAAGCGTGCTCGCGCGGGGATCACAGTTAAACGACCCCGTGAATACAGGCGTGCCATCTGCTCCAAATGTTTTCGTATGCCGGCAGGCATCGAGGGGCCGCACCGTGTCACGAGAGACCGTCATAGAGGCGTGATGCGCCAGCTTGCTCACCTCCACGCTTGCGTCCAGTAGATTGTGGCGCCGATTGGCATCGCCTGCCTGAACGGGCAGAACGTCCGCCGCCACCCGCATAAGCGTATCCGGCGGCGCAAGCGCCGTGCTGTCCACACGGTCCACGACCTGCGGCAGGGCAAACAGCGTTTGCGCCGCAAGTATCGCGATGACAGGCATCAGAGCACCGGCACCCACGGGTCTGATCCAAGTCTTCATGCGCCGCTCTTCCCAGTTTCGGACGGCGCAAGTGCGGGATGCGGTGCATCCCCACCGCGCCAGTCGGTCGCCGCGTCCAGCAGCGCCACAAGATAGGCCGCAGTGAACGCACCGCCCATCGTCAGCACAATCCGCGTGAAGGTGGCATAGCCCGGATCTTGCGTCGACAGCGCGCCCGCGACCAGCGACAGCATCACCGAGAAGGCATATTGATAGACCATACTGGGCCGTGTCCCTTCAAGCATCTTGGTGCCAAAATATAACCCCGCCAGAAAGATCAGGCCCAGCAGGACCGCCAGATGTTGCGACAGCACAAACAGCGACAGCACCACCATTGCCACGCCGCCGCCGTACAGTGTCGCACGCACCCGCTGGCCCGCCTCCGACCAGACGGCCGTGCGGGTCGGGAACACGATCACCATCGCAGCCACCATTGCCATCATCATATCCGAGGGCTGCATCACAGAGTAGAGCCAGAAGGACAGCCCCAGCAGCACGGTTGCGCGGATGGCGGCGCCAACCTCGGGGTTGCCCGGACTGGGCACAGGGTCGTCCACATGCACCGCAGCCGTGCGGGCGGGCAAGATAAGGTAGACGGTCGGGCCGAGTATCGCCGCAACCAAGGCAGCCTGCACAAAACCGTCGCGCATCGTCTCGACCGTGGCGGTGCCGTTCATCCCCATCACAGACATGAGGACAGCGACAATGAGGATCAGCATCCCCGCCGGTGCGCCGGACTTCAGGATCATGCGAAAGCCGCCGAAATACGTCAGCCACATCGCCCCCACATAGACCAGCGGCATCGGGCGCAGCTGCTCGACAAACCATGTCATCACATAGACCAGCACGATCATCACGACGGGTGCGGCGATCATCTTGACCGGGTTATACGCCTTGCGCTGCGCCGCGATCAGACCCACGGGCAGCGCTGCAATGATGGGCGGCAGCGCGGGATCAAGAATCGGGATCGCGGCATAGGCCAGCGCCCCCGTCAGGCCAAGGCGCACGGCATAAAGCGGATCATCGGCAAGGGTGGGACGCGGGGTGACATACATCTGTGAAGCCCCTCAGTGCAGGTAGCTGGTGAAGGCGCGGATGCGTTGCATGGCGGACGCTCCCCACGCCAGGGGGTTGCCCTCACCGCCTGCGAAAACCACCGCATGCACCTTGCCGCCCACACGCGCGCGGTGCGGCCAGGCGTCCATGCCGCCCTCCACTTCGATGCGAACAGGGATGCGGCGCGCAGGCTCGAACCAACGGTTGCTGGGCTGGTTCACAACCAGACCACCTTGCACATTGCGTCCCGGATTGATGCCCCACGCAACGCTCTGCACGCGGCCTTTAAAGATCTTGCCCGGCACGGCATCAAACAGCAGATGCGCCGCATCACCCGCCTTGATCGCCTGAAGCTGGTTCTCGCGCAGATCAACGGTGACCCATGCGGCGTCCGCGTCAATAAAGGTCAGCGCGGGATTGCCCGCCCCCACAAACTGCCCCGCGGACATTGCCACGTTCGTCACGACACCGTAATGCGGCGCGCGCACGGTCGTTGAGGCGAGATCGTATTGCGCCCGCTCAAGCCCTGCCTGGGCCGCCAATATCGCAGGATTATCCCCGCCCTGCGGCCCGAGTTGTGCTGTCGCACTTTCCAGTTGCGCCTCAGCTGTCGCCAAACGCGCCCCGGCATCAGCCAGCTTGCCACGCGCCGCCTCTGCTTGTGCTGCGGCCACAACGCCGCGCTCTTCAAGGCGTATAACTCTGTCGGTCTCGCTGCGGGTTGTCTCCAGTGCTGTGCGCGCTTGGGTGACACCGGCTTGTGCTGCCACAATCGAGGCGGCGGAGGCATCAATGCCCTGCACAGTCGAGGTCAGATTGGCTTCGGCCTGCGCCAATGCCAGATCGAAGGGGCGTGTATCCAGCACAAACAAGGGATCACCCGCCTGCACAATTGCATCGTCTTCAACCATGACCTGCGTCACCTCGCCGGACACACGTGCCGCGATCTGGACCACATGCGCCGAGACGATTCCGCGTGAGGACGACGGTGCCACGCGATCAGTCGCGGCATAGAGAACGGTTAGCCCCAGCAAGGCCGCACCCATAACGATGGCGATGCCTTTTGCGGGATTGCGCGGTGTCTCGTCAGCAGAGGCGGTGTTTTCATCGGTCATATCAAATCCTTCCGGAGGCGTATCAAATTATCAGGGCATCAGAAGATGGCCCATCGCAAAGGCAAACAGAAACCCGAGTGCAGCGATGGGGCCGGATAGCGCGTGCATCTCGTCAAAGGCTTCGGGGATCATCGTGTCGATCAGCATGACGAATATCGCCCCCGCCGCGCAAGCAATTGCAGCAGCGATGTATATCTCGGGCAACTCTCCGATCACCACATAGCCGAGGAAGGCAGAGACCCCACAAGCGAGCGCGATGGTGCTCCAGATGGTGAAGACATAACCGGCGGATTTGCCCGCTTCCTTCATGCCGATCGCACTCGACAGGCCCTCGGGGATATTCGACAGGACAATGGCCAGCACTGTCACAAGGGCGACCCCTTCGCCGTCCAGCAGCGATATTCCGATGGCGGCGGATTCAGGGATACCGTCGAGCAAGGACCCCACCGCGATGGCCAGTGAAGCGCCAACTGCGCGGCTGGCCACTTTGCGCTCCCGCGCGCCCGCCTTGGCCAGTACCGCGTTGGCCAGCGCATAGAGTGCAGCCCCCAGCGAGAACCCGGTAACGGCAGCAAGGACACCTCCGGTGCTCACCGCTTCTTCCATCAAATCGAAGGACAAGGCGGAAATCAGAACGCCGATCCCGAAGGCCATCACCGACGCGCTGACCGCCTTTGGCAAGCGCACAAAATATCCCGTTGCAGCACCCGCCAGCAGCGCGCCCCCCGCCACCAGCCCCCACAGGGCCGCCTGTAGCGGAAGCGCAAGCATGATCAGTGCGCCCCACGTTTGCGGCGGGGTGCAGAGGTATCGGCCTGCCCTTCACGGTGGAAAATATAGATGCCGGACCCCAGGATGATGGCCACACCGATCCACGTCAATGTATCGGGAAAATCACCAAAGATCAGAAAGCCCAATGCAGTCGCCGTGATGATCTCGAAATACTGGAAAGGTGCCAGTGCGGTCGCGTCAGAGTGTCGGTAGGCCTCTCCCACCAGCAGGAAACTGGTCGCGGCGACGGCTCCTGCGCAGGCAATCAGGCTCCATGTCTTGAAATCGGTGGCCTGCACGATCAGGCCGTCAAATCCCATGACCTGGAGCAACACAGCAATGCCCACAAGGATACCTGCCGCATAAATCGTGGTCCCGCATTGCATGGTCAGGGTCGTGCGTGTTTGCGAGGCCTTCTTGAGCACAATCATGTTCAGAGCATAGGCGAAGGCAGAGATCAGTGGCAACACCGTGGCCCAGCCATAGGTTGAAAATCCCGGGCGGATCACGATCATAGCCCCGATCAATCCGACCCCGACAGCAATGAGACGGCGCGGGCCTGCACGCTCTGCCAGCAACAGCCCTGCCAGCACCGTCAGGATCAGCGGCTCTACAAAGAAGATCGCGATTGCCGTGGCGATGGGCATCACCGAAAATGCGCCGATCAGGCTGGTCAGCGAGACCACCAGAAGTGCGCCCGACAGGGCCACCACAGGTGAAAACATCGCCCCCTGCAAGCGGTGGCGCAGAAAAAGGGCCAAAGGCAACAGAAAAGCGGCCTGCGCCAGCATCCGCCACATCGTGACGCCAACAGGGCTCATGGTGTCTGTCAACAGCTTGGCGAAAGTATCACCAACCGGCAGCAGCAACATCGCGCAGATCATATAGACCATACCCGAGTCCGGCTTGGTCAGGCCATGCAGGGGCGCATGGGGCATAGGGTTCGAATGTATCATCGCGGCAAACCTCCAACAGTTCAGGACCGCAGCCAAAAGCTACGGTCTAAATCCGGGCGTTCAGGATAATGAGAAGTTAAAGCAGGCCACCGCTGACGACGCCATCGTCAGGTCTTGCCTTGATCTCCAGCTATATCCGGAGGGCGCCATGGTCAAATGCATTTTCACCAGATCAGCCAGGCTTCGCAAACATGGCGCTGCGACAAAACGCAACCTCCCGGCTGTGCCGAGTGGAAATCTGGCCGCAATGATGTGCAACGCTTCACTCTGGCAGCGAGATGCACCTGACAGCCCGGTTGCAATTATCGTGCGTGAGCTGTCAGCATCATAGCAATCAAAGCATCAGAAATTCCCGCCACCGGCCCTGCTGCAAAAACCATCTAAAGGACGTGTTCCCCCTGCCGGAGAAGGATTAAACTGCGGGCGCGGGCACAGCTCTACCGAGAGCCGTGTCGCGGTTCAGCACGGCGATGCCGATTTGGATTTCTGCGATCTGACTTTCAAAATCCCGCGCCATTGGTCGGGCACAATGGCGCGGGCATGGGCTTTGTGCCCCGCAACAACCTCGCGGAATCAAACCAACATCTCGCACAAGCAAACATGTGCTGTCAGTCAATGGCTCAACTGCGCATCCCGCCTGCTGTCACGCCCGATTGATGAGGGGAAGCCTGTCAGCCCATTTATCCAACACAGCCACCCTAAACGCAAAAAGGCCCCGCCCCCGTTCAAGGGGCAGAGGCCAATTTTCCGGATCAAGCAGATTTAGACAGCCGGATCATCCTCGTCGTCGCCATCCACTTCGTTGATCGCCGCTTTCAACTGGTCTTCGTCAACCGGCTTGAGCACAGGAATACCGGCGATGTATTGCACATCATACTGGCCGCCCTTGCCGTCATCATCCCCGACATCATCCGCCGTCGTCTGGGTAATCTCGAAATTGTCCAGACGCACAACCTCGTTGGAAGATGTGAAGTCAGAGATAAACCGGAATTGCAAATCACCCTCGACATCGTTCAGCGATCCGCCGGAATAGCTCAGCGTTGCGGCATCCTTACCGATCTCGTTGCCGGTTTGCGAGCAGACGAGCGCCGTGCCGCCATCGTTGACCACAAAATTATCCAGTGTTTCCCATTCGTTATCTGCCGTGCGGACCTGAAGCATCAAGCTGTCGGCAAAATGGCCTGTCGCCTCGAAATTCGCCACGCAATCGGTTGACGCATCAAAGCTGAAGCTGGCATCGCCATCTGCCTGAACAGTTGCCGTCTCCAACACACCGCCATTGTGGCCATCCGTGCGCAGTGCATCGTTTTGCACGTCCCAGCGCCCGTCGCGTGTGATCGCATCGGAATCGTCGGGGTCATGCACATCGTCAAAATCTTCCGACAGCAGCACTTCGGACTGGCCGCCCGCCGCACCGCCGTCGGTGATCATTTCTTCGCTGGAGGTGATGCTGACGTTATCGACTTTGATATATTCGTTGCTGGCCGTCAGGCCGGAGACAATGCGGAATTGCGCGCTTTCTTCAGCGGTATCAAGGATCCCCCAGAATAGCTGACCGTTGTGCCATCTGTGCCAAACGACTGGCCCGTTTCGGAGCCGACAATCGCAGTGCCTGCATCGTTGACCTGATAATTATCCAGCAGAACCCAGTTGCCGCCATCAATGCTGACCTGGATGCGGAAAGTATCCTCGCCCCAACCGGAATTCTCGAAAACATGGGTATTATGGGTGTTCAGATCCATGCTCAGCGTTACAGGGCCGTCGGTGGCCACTTCGGTAAAGTGCAGCGCACCATCGTTGTGGCCATTGGTGACCAGTTTGTCCCAGCGGGCATTCCAATTGGTCCGGCCATCGACGATATCCGACTGCTCGGGCGTGTGAATATCGTTGAAATTCTTGAACAGCACTTCCTTGCTGACCAGTACAGGATCCGCATCAGGGCTATCGCCAGCGGTCAGCACCTGACCATTGCCGCCGTCACTGTTCACAACCGTGGCAAAACTGTTTACGTCCAGATCGGAAATGTTCAGCGGGCCGTTGTCCGAGAACAGCGTGAAATTCGCCTGTTTCACGACACCTTCGGTCGCGCTTGCCACGGTGCCGAACTGGATACCCACGTCATAGCCATCAGCAACCTGAGCGCCGTTGGCCAGCGTATCAACACCGTTCACAGCCGCCTGAACGCCGGTGACGGGCGAAAAGATCGACACCGTGTTGGCTTCGGGAAAGAAATTCAGGCTGTCCAGTGTGCTGTTGTCTGCGAGGTTGAAAAAGATGCCTTCCAGATCGACAGGCAGCGTCGGATCAGCAGAAGCGACCACAATAAACAACGTGCCGGTGTCGGTCTCGGAGATGGTCACAACGGTTTGCGGATCGCAGCCAAGGGTGACGGAAATAGAAGTGTTCGAGCTCATCGTGATTTTTCCCAATCGTTAACAAATGATGTGGGACGTAGAATAAGCACTCAGAACACCACCTGTAGAGGAAAAACCGCAACTATAACATCAGGCTGACACAATTGCCCTGATCTGGACGTATTGGCCCCGATTGTCCCGCAATCGCGTTTCCGCTGGCGCAACAATAAGAAGGTGAGTGATCTTCTGTTAATGGGGCATAAATTTTTCCGGATTTTGAATCGAAACAATATCATGCCCGTAAACATATGTTGTTTCCTTACAGTTCCACCCCCAGGACCCGTGAAACACATCTGAAGTCCGGTCACGACATCCGGGCCCACGGATCAAAATGCCTTCTTTCAAAATCCGGCATGCATCCTATACTATGAATGTAAAGCGCATCGCGAGAAATGCACAGACAGTCGAGGACAGACAGTGGCAGGCACACCGGCGGCACAGCACTCCTTCAACGTGGTCATCGTGGGGCAGAACGGGCGGCTGGCATACGAGGCGCTGATTTTTGTCGCCTCTCTGCGCGAGACGAGCCCCGGTTTTAAAGGCCGCGTGATCGTGGCAGAGCCGCAGGCAGGGCCGCGCTGGAAGAAAGATCCGGCGATGCAAAACCAGCCCTTGCGCGACGCGCTGGAAGAAATGGGCGCCGAAGTTATTCCGTTTCACTCGGTCCACTTCGGCGATGCCTATCCCTTCGGCAACAAGATCGAAATGCTCAAGACCCTACCCGCAGGCGAGCCTTTTGTCTTTTTCGACACCGATACGCTGATCACCGGTGATATCTCTACTGTGCCGTTCGATTTTAGCCGCCCTTCTGCCTCCCTGCGCCGCGAAGGCACATGGCCCGAGCCACAGCTCTACGGCCCGGGCTATACCGGAATGTGGAAATCACTTTATGACAAATTCGGGCTGGATTTCGAGAGTTCGCTGGATTTGACCCAGCCGGACGAATACTGGCGCCGCTATCTCTATTTTAATGCGGGTTTTTTCTATTATAAATGCCCGCATGAATTCGGCGCGCTGTTCGAAGAATATGCATTGGCCATCCGCGACACGCCGCCGGTCGAGTTGTGTGCCCAAAGCTTTAACCCCTGGCTGGACCAGATCGCCCTGCCGCTGGTGATCCACGCCTTGGGGGGGGGCCGCGATACGCTGCCCGAAGGCTATCTGGACGGCACGGTAAGTTGTCATTACCGGATGCTGCCCCTGCTTTATGCACGCGAAAGCGACCGCGTGGTCGAAGTGCTGGAGCAGGTGACGACACCCAACAAAATCAAGAAAGTCCTCAAGATCTATGATCCGATCAAGCGGATGATCTATCAGGGCCGTGGCCTGAAAGCGCGGGCCCTGTTTGACCGTACCAACCTGCCCCGCAAGGAACAGGCCATCCGAAACCAACTGAAATCAAAGGGCTACTGGATGCGCTGATCAGGCCGATTTAGTGTCTGACCCTTTTAAAATTATTCTCTGGTCCATAGTAAAAGGCCGGTACAGGACCGGCCCTTTCCCAATATTTGGACAGACTGGCAAACTTATGCCGCCGCTTTTTCCAGCAATGTATAGGTGGCGACAAATGTATCTGCGGCCTGACCGCGGCCGATCTTGCCCTGCGCGTTGCGCTTGCTGCGCGCGCCGACAGATTTCTTGATCATCCGGCCGATCTGCTGGTTCAGCGACACCCGTGCGCGCTTGACTTTAACATCGCTCTCGCCCGCTTCCACGCCCAACGCCAGATCGTATTGCGCTTTGAATGCGGCGTCTTTGCCTGCTTCGCTCACGACGGTCAGAATGAAGTTTTCGTCAAACTTGCCATCGGCGTTCAGCTTGGTGGACAGCGCCACAACCTGCCCCAGCACTTCACGTTTCGCAGCAAGACGGAGGGCCAAAGGCTCGTCCGTAGGGGCGGCTTCAATCACATGGGTTTCGACCAGTTTCTGCATATAATGGGTCATATTCATGCCCGCAGCCTTGGCTTGCGCTTCCATGAATTTGCGCACCGGCAGCTCAAGCGTGAAGGTCACAGTGGATGCCTTCTCGATCTTCTCAAGACGGCGGGCGCGGCCGCTTACCTTCTTTTCTTCTTTGCCGGATTTCACAGCCTTGATCGCCTTGACGGCTTTTGATTTCTTGGCTGGTTTAATTTTCTCAATGGTTGCCATTTTCAGGGCTCCTACCTCGTTGCATACTTGTGGTGTATGCGAATCCTGAAAACCCGTCAACATACTTGTGATGTATGAATCCCGCAACCTGTTTGGCCTGCTCGATCTGTCGCCCGAACGCGTGTTCTCGTGCGCAGGTCTTTTTCACAACAACGTCCCAGAAATGCGGGCTGCACGCGCCCGCTCTTGTCGGCGCGTAGCCATTCCCGTAACCATCTGCCCAACATTCAACAGGAGAGTTCCATGACCCACGGTTTTGATACGCTGCAAATCCACGCAGGTGCGCGCCCCGATCCCGCAACCGGCGCACGCCAGACGCCCATCTACCAGACCACCGGCTATGTGTTCCGCGACGCGGATCACGCCGCGGCACTCTTTAACCTGCAAGAGGTCGGCTATATCTATTCGCGTCTGACAAACCCCACCGTAGCCGTGTTGCAAGAACGCATTGCCACGCTTGAAGGCGGTGTCGGCGCGGTCTGCTGTTCCTCCGGTCACGCGGCGCAAATCATGGCGCTGTTCCCGCTGATGTCACCGGGCAAGAACATCGTGGCCTCTACGCGTCTGTATGGCGGTACGGTCACGCAATTCAGCCACACGATCAAGCGTTTCGGCTGGTCCTGCACATTCGTCGATTTCGACGATCTAGATGCTGTAAAAGCCGCGATCAACGACGACACCCGCGCGATCTTTGGCGAAGCCATCGCCAACCCCGGCGGCTATATCATGGACGTACGCGCCATTGCCGATATCGCGGATGCTGCCCAAATCCCGCTGATCATCGACAACACCACCGCCACGCCGTATCTGTGCCGCCCAATCGAGCATGGTGCAACGCTGGTGGTGCATTCCACCACCAAATACCTCACCGGCAACGGCACTGTCACCGGCGGCTGCGTTGTGGATTCGGGCAAATTCGACTGGTCTGCAACCGACAAATTCCCCTCGCTGAGCGCGCCCGAGCCTGCCTATCACGGCCTCAAATTCCACGAGACCTTCGGCAATCTGGCCTTTACCTTCTTCGGCATCGCCATCGGCCTGCGCGATCTGGGCATGACCATGAACCCGCAAGCGGCCCACTATACGCTGATGGGGACAGAGACCCTGAGCCTGCGCATGGACCGCCATGTGGCCAACGCCCAAAAGATCGCCAAATGGCTGGAGGCCGATCCGCGCATTGACTATGTCACCTACGCCGGACTCGAATCGTCTCCCTACTATGAGCGTTCCAAGAAGGTCTGCCCCAAAGGGGCCGGTGGCCTGTTCACCTTCGCAGTCAAAGGCGGCTACGATTCGTGTGTGAAACTGGTCAACGCACTGGAAGTGTTCAGTCATGTGGCCAATTTGGGCGATACACGCTCGCTGATCATCCACTCGGCCTCGACCACGCACCGCCAGCTGACACCTGAACAGCAAGAGGCCGCAGGTGCAGGCGCCAGCGTTGTGCGTGTGTCTATCGGCACCGAAGATGCGGATGACCTGATTGCCGATCTGGATCAGGCACTCACGCAAGCGACTGCCTGAAAACTGGCCCGAAGGCTGGCCCAAAAGCTGGTCTGAAAAACTGGCCTTGAAACGGCTTAAAACACCATTCCTCGCGCTGTGCCCGACACGCGCGCGGGGGATACCCGCCTGCCTTTGCCAAAAACCGCTTGCGGACCTTTTCTTGCAGGCTTCTGTGCGGTATCCTGTACTTGTATCTGATTGTTGGTACATCAAACCGTGTTAAAGGCAGCGCATGAAGCCTAATTTTGCTCTTTCCCTGTCCTCCGACGGCATTACGCTGCTGCACCGCGCTGCGGGCGGCTGGCGCGAAGTCGGTGAGGTGTCTATTTCCGCAGATGATCTCGCGGGCGAACTCGCTATGCTGCGTAAAACCGCCGCCAGCCTCGAGCCGGGCGGCGTGCGCAGCAAGCTGGTCATTCCAGCCAGCCAGATCAAATATCTCACGGTGGATACGATGGGTCTGTCGGAGGCCGCGTGCCGCAAAGCTGCCGAAGCCGCCCTGCGCGGTGCAACCCCCTATGACGTCTCTGATCTGGTCTATGATATCAGCCTTGACGGGGCAAAGACCCATGTCGCCGCCGTTGCCCGCGAGACATTGGCCGAAGCGGAAGCCTTTGCGACCGAGCACCGCTTTCATCCCGTCAGTTTTGTGGCTGTGCCAGGCGATGCCCCCTATCTGGGCGAGCCCTTTTTCGGGATAGCCGAAGGCGCAGCTGCACTGCTGGAGCCCGGTGAAACAGTACAGCCTGACGGAATATCCGTCGTGGTTGTGGGCTCTGTTGTGTCAGAACCTACTGCACTGCCACCTGCTGCACTATCACCTGTGCCCGCCCCGCAACCGGCCGCGCCCGCACCAGCACAGGCCGCCGCAAACCCGGTGCAACAGCCAGCCCCCACACCGACACCCGCACCACCGACCGTCGCGGCGCCCAGAGTTGACCCCCTGAACGCCACGCCCCCTCGCGCGGCACAACAGCCAGCGCCAACGCGCCCTGTCGCACAGCCAGCCTCGGCACCAGCTGTCATCAATGGCCTGTCCACAAACGCGGCGCCCCCGGTGGCACCATCTGCGACAAAAGCACAACCTACACCGCGAGCGCCCTCAATTGCTCAGGCGCCCTCAATTGCTCAGACGCCTTCAATACCCGCCCCAAAACCGGACGCACCACCGGTCGGCGACGCGCCATCCGTCGAATCCCCTTCGGGACCGGCAGTACCGCCTCAATCATACGCTCCAGTCACATCAGTATCCCCTAAACCCGCCCTGCAAACAGGTGCTGCGGCCTCTGCGCCACTGGAACCAACGAAACCGACGCTTTCAGCTGCAACAAAAGTATACGGCGCCGCCACGCCTGCTCTTAAATCGACGACAAGCTTTTCAAGCCGCCGCACCGCTCCGCTCAGTGCCGAAGGAAAGCCTTTTGGCGGTGCGCAGCGCATCGCGCTTGGGGCTCCCAAGCCGGACAGCAGTTCCCTGCTCAAACCCGCACCCGTTGCCGACAAGAGTGAAGCGGCCCCTGCAAAGCAGGGCTTTCTGAGCCGCCGCAAGGCTGCGGTTAGTGCCATTGTGCCGCGCACGGCGCCTGCGCCCGCGATGCGGATGCAACCCGCAGGCACCGAAGCCGAGCGGATGACCGTGTTCGGGGCGCGCCCTGATCAGGTCGGCGGCAAGCCACGGTTTCTGGGTCTGATCATGACAGTTGTGCTGCTGGTCTTTCTGGCCGGTGTCGCGGCATGGGCCGCTGTGTTTCTCGACGATGGCCTTGCAGGCCTGCTGCGCAAAGACCCGACGCGCGCTACAGCCTCTGCTCCTGAAAACCAGATTGATCCCGAAATCATCCGCACGCCCGACGGGCAGGCCAGCGGATCCCCGCCCGCAGCGGACGCAGTCCAGACTGCCGCCCTTGATCCGGTGCTGTCAACGCAAGACACTGGCATGGTCGATGCCATGCAAAACCCCCGCCCCGAGCCCGAGCGCCCGGTGATCACCGAGCAGGAAGCCGCCGCGCGCTACGCTGTTACAGGCATATGGCCGCTGCCCCCCGCAACACCGCTGACCCAGCCCGAAGCACCGGTCGAGGAAGTCTATCACAGCACAGTTGATCCGGTCAGTGCCGCCACAGATGCAATTGCGCTGCCCGCCGCGACCGGCTTCGAGACGGATGTTTTACTGGCAGCCGTTGTCTCGCCACCGCCCTTCGGTCAACGCACAGACGTGAGTGCCGGCGGCCTGATTATGCCGACCCCCGAGGGCGTTGTGGCCCCCGGTGGATACACACTAGTGGCGGCCAGCCCACCGCGCAAACCGCCCGCCGCAATCAACCGTGGCGTTGTGCCGCCCGCCGCCACCGACGCTGCGGTCGTTACGGCCGCAGTCGCTGTGTCGCCACTGCTGGATTTCCGCCCTAAAAACCGCCCCTCCGGTCTGGCAGAGCAAACAGAGCGGACATTGCTTGGCGGTGTGAGCCGTGTCGAGCTGGCGGCCTTTCGCCCCTCCCTGCGCCCCGCATCTTTGCAAGACCGCGCGGCGGATGCCGAAGCTGCCGCAGCCGCACAAGCAACTGCGGAAATAGAGGCGCGCGCAGCAGCATCGGCCGCAACGGCAACCGCGGCTGCCGCAGCGGCCCTTGCTGTGCCTCAACCTGCCATCGCCGCCGTGGCCCCCACCGTCCAGAACGCCACACGGCTGGCCGCCACCCAGTCCAGACGCCCCGACACGCGGCCGCGCAACTTTGCCCGCATCGTAAAACGGGCCGAGCGGGAGGCGCCAGCCGCCGAGGCCCAAGAGACACAGGTTGCCGCCGCAGCGACCACCGCACCGCGCAGCGTCGCCCCGTCCATTCCGTCGAAGACATCTGTCGCCCGCAGCGCCACGGTGAAAAATGCCATCAACTTGCGTCAGGTCAATCTGATCGGTGTTTACGGCAAACCCTCCAGCCGCCGCGCGCTGATCCGCCTGTCAAACGGGCGCTACCAAAAAGTAAGCGTCGGCGACCGCATCGACGGAGGCCGCGTGTCCGCGATAGGGAACTCCGAACTGCGCTACACCAAAGGGGGCCGCAACGTGGTCCTCAAGATGCCCTGATCCCGCGTTCCTTTTGACCGCACCGGAATTAATATGCGCGCAGCTCAAGGCCCCGCGCATATTTCGGGATGGTATTTGATGGCCCCGCCCTGTTGATGGCCCTCCCTGTTGATCTACTCGCCGGTCAACTCGCCGCTGTTGATCTGCTCCTGCTCGATGCTCTCGAACAGGGCCTTAAAGTTCCCCTCACCAAAGCCGTCATCGCCTTTGCGCTCGATGAACTCGAAAAAGATCGGGCCGATCACGGTTTTCGAGAAAATCTGCAACAGGATCCGCGTCTCGCCCCCCTCTTTGCCATCGACTTCCACCACACCTTCGCCGTCGATCAGGATGCCATGTTTGCGCATCCGCTCCAGCGGCTCTTCGTGGCCCGCCACCCGCGTCTTGCTCAGCGCGTAATAGGCGTCCGGTGGCGCGGGCATGAATTTGAGACCGTTCAGCGCAATCGCATCGGTAGCATCATACACATTACGCGCACCCACAGCGATATGCTGGATGCCTTCGCCATTGTATTTCTTGAGATAGGCCACAATCTGCCCCGTCTCGCCGCGGTCCTCGTTCAGCGGGATACGGATACGGCCACAAGGCGAGGTCAGCGCGCGAGAGAACAGGCCAGTGAACTTGCCCGCAATGTCGAAGAACCGGATTTCGCGGAAGTTGAACAGATCAGCATAGAACTTGAACCACTTGTCCATGTTCCCCTTGAAGACGTTATGCGTCAGGTGATCGAGATAATAGAAGCCAACGCCTTCCGGCTTGGACTGCGCGATCCAGTCATACTCCCAGTTATAGGGCGATGTGTCATAATACTGGTCGACAAAGTACAACAGTGATCCACCAATTCCCATGATCGCGGGCACATCCAGCACCTTGCCTGTACCGGTGTATTCGACCGCCCCATTGGCCAGCGCATGGGCAAGTGCTGCCTGTGCATCCACCACACGCCAGCCCATCGAGGGCGCACAAGGACCATGAAGCGCGACAAATCCGGCGGCAAAGCTGTCTTTGTCATGGGTCAGCACATAGGTGATATCGCCTTGCTGCCACAGCTCGATGCCTTTGGTTTTATGGTTGGCCACGTGAGTATAGCCCATCTTGCGGAAAACTTCGCGCAGCTCGTCCGGATTGGAGGAGGCATATTCGACAAACTCGAACCCGTCGGTTCCCGCAGGATTTTCAGGCGTGATGGTTGATTTCGGTGCATCGTGGGGGAACGGACCCATGGCAATCTCCTCAGGGATATGAATTTTGCCGAGACTACCCAGTCTACGGCACGGGGTGTCCGCATAATCACCTCCTGCTCTGGTCATTTACGCGCAAATCACGCATAGTAGGGCCAAATCATGCGAAAGACCCGCATCATGCTGGACGAAACAGACAAACGCCTTCTGGCAGCCCTGCAAAAGAATGCACATCTCACCGCACAAGAGTTGGGCGAGATGTTGAACCTGTCCGCCTCGCAGGCAGGCCGCCGCCGACAGAAGCTGGAGAGCGAGGGTGTGATCAGCAGCTATACCGCGCGGCTGGATGCACGGCAGCTGGGTCTGGCGGTTCAGGGCTTTGTACAGGTGCATCTGGGCACCCACGGGCCAGAGCATTCCGCCAGCTTTGCGCGGCTTGTCGCCACCCGTGCCGAAATTGTGAGTGCATGGACGATGACAGGGGATGCGGATTACCTGCTGCGGGTCTATTGTGCGGACTTGCCCGCCCTTAACCGGCTCATTCACGAGGTGCTTTTGCCCCACAAAGCGGTTGCCCGTGTGCACAGCCAGATTGTCATGGACCAGCTGAAACACGACGGGCCCCTGCCCACCTGATCCACCCCATAGCCCCGAAGGACCGCCATGGAAGGTTTTCTATTTCAAGCCACGATCTACCTCGCCGCTGCTGTGATTGCTGTGCCGATTGCCGCGCGTCTGGGGCTAGGATCGGTGCTGGGCTATCTGGCGGCCGGCATTCTGATCGGGCCTGTGCTGGGCCTTGTGGGGGCCGAAACGAAAGACCTCCAGCATTTTGCCGAATTCGGCGTGGTGATGATGCTGTTCCTCATCGGGCTTGAACTGGAGCCGAAGGCATTGTGGGACATGCGCCACAAGCTGCTGGGTCTGGGCGGCTTGCAGATCGTGCTGAGCACACTGGCGCTGATGGGGATTGCGATGGCCTACAACCAGCCCTGGGGTGTGGCACTGGCGATCGGCTTGACGCTCTCGCTGAGTTCAACTGCGATTGTGCTGCAAACCCTCTCCGAGAAAGGCCTGATGCAAACGGCGGGCGGGCGTTCGGTTTTCTCTGTGCTGCTGGCGCAGGATATTGCCGTGATCCCGATGCTGGCGTTCCTGCCACTGATTGCTGTGACATTGCCAGAGATTATACTGTTGCCAGACGGTTCTATCGTGCTGGATCAAGCGGCAGAGGCCGTTCAAGGGGCCGCGCATGGCGCATCACCGGCGGATGCGGCCTTTACCTTCATCGACAATCTGCCGGCATGGGGCATCACACTGGTCACCATTGGCGCGATTGCGGGCATCATCATCACGGGCGTATTTTTCACCCGTCCGGTGTTCCGCTACATCCACTCCGCCAATCTGCGCGAGATGTATACTGCGCTGGCCCTGCTGATCGTTGTGGGGATTTCGTTCACCATGATGCTGGTGGGCCTGTCGCCCGCCCTCGGGGCCTTCCTTGCTGGCGTGGTGCTGGCCAGTTCCGAGTTCCGGCACGAGCTGGAGACCGACCTTGAGCCGTTCAAGGGCCTGCTGCTGGGGTTGTTCTTTATCACCGTAGGCGCCGGCATCAACTTTGAGCTGTTGGCCTCGGATTTTGTCATCATCATCGGCATGGCTCTGCTGGTTATTCTGGTCAAAGGCGCGATCCTGTTTGCGCTTGGCCGCATGTTCAAACTGCGCGGGCGTGACCAATGGCTGTTTGCACTGGGACTGGCGCAGGCGGGTGAATTCGGTTTTGTGCTGGTCAGCTTTTCAGTCGCCACCGGCGTCATGCCGGACGGTGTTGCCGAGGTTATGCTTCTGGTCATTGCCCTGACAATGCTGATCACCCCGCTCCTGTTTATCTTCCTGGATTTCATTTCCAAACGCAGCGCGGATGCCCACCTGCGCCCGCCCGATGACGAGATCGACAAGGAAGGCCCCGTGATCATCGCCGGCGTGGGCCGTTTCGGGCAGATAGTCAACCGGCTGGTGCAGGCTTCGGGGTTCGAGACGGTTGTTCTGGATCACAGCCCCGACACCATCGCCGTGATGCGGCGTTTCGGGTTCAAAGCGTTTCTGGGCGACCCGACCCGCCCCGATATCCTGCGCAAGGCCGGTATTGCAGATGCAAGGGTGCTGGTTGTGGCACTGGATGATCGTAAATCGGCACGCGCGCTGGTCAGCTATGCCCGTGCGCAACGTCCCGATCTGCACATCGTGGCGCGCGCCCATGACCGCACAGATGCCTACCACCTCTATCAGGCGGGGGCGAATGACATTGTGCGCGAGATGTTCGACAGCTCGCTGCGGGCGGGCCGCTATGTGCTGGAAAATCTTGGCCTGTCCGAATACGAGGCCGCCGAGGCGCAGCGTATTTTCTACCACCATGACCGCATGTCGGTGCGCGAGTTGGCAAAACTGTGGGTTCCCGAAGTGGCGCCCGCCGACAACAAAGCCTATGTCGCCCGCGCCAAGGAGCTGGAGAAAGAGCTTGAAACCGCCTTCCTCAACCGCACCGACGAAGAAGCCAGCGGTTCTGGCTAGGCCCCGCTGACGCCCGCTTCGGCAAAGGTTGCCATGCCGCTGTGACACTCCAGTGCGGCCTTGAGAATGCTGATCGCCAATGCCCCGCCCGATGCCTCGCCCAGCCGCAGGCCCAGCGACAGCAACGGCTGCTTGTTCAGTGCCTCCAGCAAGCGGCCATGCGCGCCCTCGGCACTCAGATGGCCCGCCACACAATGATCCAGCGCGCCTTTGGTGGTGTGCTCCAGACAGGCAGCCGCAGCCGTACAGATGAACCCGTCCAGGATGACCGGAATGCGCAGACTGCGCGCCCGCGCAATAGCCCCCGCCATCGCCGCCAGTTCGCGCCCACCCAAGCGACGCAATGCCTCAAGCCCGTCGCCGTGCCCGCGATGCAGCGCAACCCCTTCCGCCACCACGCGGATTTTGTTGGCAAGGCCTGCATCATCCACCCCCGTGCCGCGCCCTGTCCACGCAGCCGCATCGCCACCGATCAAGGCGGCGGCAAGGGCGGCAGCGGGGGTTGTGTTACCGATGCCCATCTCGCCCACCACCAGCACATCTGCATCTGCGCGCACAGCGTCCCAACCTGCGGCAAGGGCCGTGATTACATCCGCCTCCGACATGGCTGGCCCTTGGGTGAAATCATCGGTCGGGCGGTCCAGCTCCAGCGCATGCACGTCCAGATGCGCACCCGCCGCGCGGGCCAGCTGGTTGATCGCCGCACCGCCATGTTGAAAATTCAGGACCATCTGCGCGGTCACTTCGGGCGGAAACGCAGACACACCCTGCGCCGCCACCCCGTGATTGCCTGCAAAAACAATGATCTGGGGCGCTGTGATCCGGGGCCGGGCATCACCGCGCCAGCCTGCGTACCACTGCGCCAGATCCTCGAGACGGCCCAAAGCAGCAGGCGGCTTGGTCAGCTGGGTGTTGCGCTCCGCCGCACCTTGCTGTGCTGTGGTGTCAATGCGGGGCAGTGCCGCCAATAGTGCGCGAAACCCGTTCAGATCAGAAAAACCAGCCATCTTGTTAACCCTCATTGCCACTTCGATGCCGCCTGTTTACCCAATAGGACGCTGGTCACAAGCGTTGAAAGGGCCACCCCCATGGATAAAAGCGACCCCCTGCGCCACCTGTGGCTGGCTGCCGTGCTGCTAACCCGCCTGCCTCTGCCGCACCTGCCGACGCGTGCGTTTGCAACGGGCGCGGACGCTGCCTGGGCCTATCCGCTGGTCGGGCTGGCTGTGGGGACTGCGGGTGCAATGACAGGACAGGTTGCCCTGACTCTTGGCATGCCTTCGCTGGCCTGTGCTGCGCTGGCGCTGGGGGCGATGATGCTGGTCACAGGTGGGATGCACGAAGACGGGCTGGCCGACGTCTTTGACGGATTCTGGGGCGGCTTCACACCGGAACGGCGGATGGAGATCATGCGTGACAGTCAGATCGGCACCTATGGTGTGCTGGCGCTGGTGGTGGTTTTTGCCCTGCGGTTGAGTGCCATTGCCGCCCTGCTGTACACAAGCCCGCTGGCGCTGGTTGCGGCTGCGGCCCTGTCACGTGGCATCATGCCTTTGGCGATGCACGCACTGCCCCATGCGCGCCCTGACGGGCTGGCGCGCAGTGTCGGGCGCCCTGCCTTCGGCACTGCTGTATCTGCCTGTGTGATCGGGGGCGCCGGGGCTGTGCTGTGTCTCGGGGCTGGCGGGCTGGTGGCGCTGATCGTGGCACTTGGCGTATGCGGGGCGGTGATGCTGTTGGCACAGGCCAAAATCGGCGGCCAGACGGGCGATGTCCTGGGCGCGGTCCAACAGCTGTCAGAGGTCGCAATCCTGCTGACCTGCACGGCCCTTGTGTAGACACAAAAAAACCGCGCCTGACAGAACCAGACGCGGCTTCATATTGCTTACCACACTTGCTTAAGCAGCGATGCGGCTGTCCAAAACATCACCGATCTGCTTGGCCGCGGCCAATTCGTCTCCACCAGCGACTGCGGACACTTCGCGGGTCAAACGCTCAAGTGCGGCTTCATACAGCTGACGCTCGGAATAGGATTGCTCGCGCTGATCGTCGGTGCGGTGCAAATCGCGCACCACTTCGGCAATCGCGATCAAATCACCCGAGTTGATCTTTTGCTCGTATTCCTGCGCGCGGCGTGACCACATGGCCCGCTTTACCTTCGCCTTGCCCTTCAGCGTTTTCATCGCATGGGTGATCACATCAGGCGAGCTGAGCGCGCGCATGCCGATCTCGGTCGCCTTGTGCGTAGGCACCCGCAGCGTCATCTTGTCCTTCTCGAAGGCAATCACAAACAGCTCCAGCGTGATGCCCGCAATTTCCTGCTCCTCGACGGAAACAATCTGGCCCACGCCGTGCGCAGGGTAGACAACGAATTCGGAGGGGCGGAAATCAAGCTTTTTCGTTTTGGTCATAGTCTTCAGTCTCCTGTGGCGGCACCACCCGACAGAGGCAGCACGCAAACGCGAAAACCTGTCAGGCCGCAGCCCGCAAGATTTTACGCTAAAATTTGAATTGTCAGACGCGCCGCGGCAGTACGGCGTGGATAAGTGTAAAATTCAGTATCATCAGAATTGGTATAGCATAAAATTGCCCCCCCCGAAAGAGTGGCAATTATTCAATCCAGCATCACTATAATCGCTTTTAAGACCCGTTGCGCGCGAATCGCCCTCAGCCGCCCTCGCCGGGGTTTTCGGAGAACTGATCAATCTTGCCCGGCTTGCCGTCCATCTCTTCGGCAGTGGGCAGCGGATCTTTCTTGGTAATGATCACCGGCCACAGCTCGGAGTATTTGCGGTTGAACTCGACCCATTTTTCCATGTCCGGCTCTGTATCGGGGCGGATCGCATCAGCCGGGCACTCGGGCTCACAGACACCGCAGTCGATACATTCATCGGGATGGATCACCAGCATATTCTCGCCCTCGTAGAAACAATCCACGGGGCATACTTCGACGCAGTCGGTGTATTTGCAGGATATGCAGGCGTCGTTCACGATGTAGGTCATAGGGAAATATCTCTGTCTCTAAGGCTCGATCTCTAGCTAGAACAGCCGGTCCGATCATTCAAGGTGAGTATCTTTAGAAAGATGGTCCGCCCGCGACTGATCCATCTGGCGACGGTCGCGTTTGGTCGGGCGACCCTTGCCGTCATAGGCGGGGTTTTCGGGCGTAAATGTCTTGTCGCGGGGCTGGGGCGGAGCCATATCGGTATAAAGCGCTTGTGCCTCGGGGGCCGGACCGCGCCGTGTGCCGCAAGCTTCGATCCTGATCACGCGGATATGATCGTCTTTCGCAAAGGTCAGAACATCGCCCACCGTGATCATCGTGCTGCGCTTTGACGCAGGAGTGCCGTTGATCCGGACCGCCCCTCCGGCGACAACAGATGCCGCCAGAGTGCGTGTTTTATAGAACCGCGCGAACCAGAGCCATTTGTCGAGGCGCAGCTTGCCTGCCGCCTCGCTCATATCAAAAGGCTTTGGCGTAGTTCACCCGCCGCTTCGCTCACTTGCCGGTCTTGAGGCCCATCAGGGCTGCCGCAAAGGGATTGTCGGGGTCGATTTTCTTTTCAGGCTTGGGTGGCCGCGCCGAGAAATTCTGGGACTTGTCCGCAGGCTTGCCGCCGTCACGTCCCCCCTCTCTCTTGCCGTCACGCGCAGGCTTTTTGCCGCGCGCCTGCGGCTTGCCTTTGCCCTGCGGACGTTCCCCGCCCGCAGCAGGCTGGCGGCGGGGCGCACGGGCCCAAGTGAAGGTGTAGAAGGTTTCCATCTCTGCGCCGGCAATCTGTGCGTCCGGTGCAGTTCCTTGCGCGATTTCTGTCTCTGACATCTCGGAAATGGCGGCAGGCACTTCACCCTGCATCACAGGTTCTGCCGCAATCGGGGCCGTTCCCTCATCCACAATGGCTGCTGTCCCTTCGGGTACATCGAGGGGGGCTACAGGATGTGCGCCTTCAATAATGGCGCCCTCGGCTGGCGCGTTTACATCCATCACCGGCGTATCCGCAGCAATATCCTTCACCGCTTCCGGCATCACTTGCGTGACAGTCTTGACCTTGGTCCGCTCGCCTTTTTCGGCGTTATAGCCCAAGCCTTTCATCAGATCGGCAAACTGCTCCAGTGTGGTGCCGGAGATCGACAGCATATCGGCCTTCGCCTCGAACCCGCTGCGCGAATCCTCACCGCGCAGCATATCGGCCAGACGCTCCAGCATGTCGATGCGGATGGCGCGGATGCCCGCATTGCGGTAGCCCGCCATCATATCGGCACCGACAGGCGCACTGGCATCGACCGGAATGGTCACCAGACCGGGAGGGGGCGACTCGGGGAATTCGGACAGGCCCTTGGTCAGCGACCACAGCACCAGACGCAGACGCGTCGGCGCGGGCTTGAGCAGCAGTGGCTGGAACACCGTGAACTGGCCAAAGCGAATGCCGTGCTTGCGCAGCGCGCCACGGGCCTCCTGATCCAGCGATTTCACTTCTTCTGCGATATCAGCCCGCTGGAGCACGCCAAAGCCCTCAACCATGCGGAAGGCAAAGCCGCGCGCCAGTCCGGTCAGGGCCTCGTCTTTTTGCAACGCAATCAACGGCTCGAACAGGGCGACGATCTTGCGGTCGATAAAGTGTTGCAAGCGGCGTTGTACCTTTTGGGCCACTTCCGGCCCTGCGATGTCATCCACAAAGACATCAACCTGCGGCTTCAGCCCGTCAGGGCCTGCGACCAGTTTGCCCACCGCAGAGCTGCCCCACATCAGGCCCCCCTGCTCGGTGAAATCAATCTCTGTGTCGGGGGCGTTGTAAAAACGGTCCGCGCGCAGATGGAACTGCGGCGCCAGCGCCTGCAAGGCTGCTGTCTTGATCGTTTTTGTCTCGGCCGTGCCGGCGCCTTTGTCTGCGCGGAAACGGAAACCGTCCAGCTTGCCTACAAATTCGCCCTCGACGGTTACTTCACCGGTATCGCTATTCACTTCGGCCACCATGGCTTCCTTCTGTCCTAGCCGACGCAACAGTACAGACGTACGCCGGTCTACAAATCTTTGGGTCAAACGCTCGTGTAGGGCATCCGACAGTCTATCTTCTACGACACGTGCTTCGTCGCGCCAATGGCTTTCGTCATTTGTCCAGCCCTTGCGCTGGGTAACGTACGTCCATGTGCGGATAAAGGCCAGACGTTTGGAGAGGGTATCAATATCACCATCGGTGCGGTCAATGCGTTTGATCTGCTGCGCCAGCCACGCATCAGGGATACTGCCATACTGGTGCAGATAGTTGAATATCTCCTCCAGCAGGCTGGCGTGCTCTGTGTGGCTGATACCGCGAAAGTCCGGGATGCGGCAGACATCCCACAGCAAGCGCACCGATGGCCCGTCCGTCGCACGCGCAGCCACAATCGCATCCTGCCCCAAGGCTCTGAGCGCGCGCAGATCGTCCGCCTCACGCGCTTTTACCAGCCGCTCGTGATCCGGTCCCACCTCAAGCGAGCGGACCAACGCATCAACGGTGCCAAACTGGAGATGCGGATTGCGCCAGTTGATTTTGTCCTGCGGGGTAAAGCGGTGCTCGGTAATGGCGCGGGCGACCTCGTCGTCCAGCGGCGGCGCATCGCCGGTCACGCCAAAGGTGCCGTTCTTCATACCCCGCCCGGCACGACCTGCAATCTGGGCCAGCTCGTTGGGGGCCAGCTGCCGCATCCTGCGCCCGTCGAATTTGGTCAAGCTGCTGAATGCCACATGATCCACATCGAGGTTCAGGCCCATCCCGATGGCATCCGTGGCCACCAGATAATCCACCTCGCCGTTCTGGTACATGTCAACCTGCGCGTTGCGTGTGCGCGGCGAAAGTGCCCCCATAACCACCGCCGCACCGCCCTTCTGGCGGCGGATCAGTTCTGCAATGGCATATACATTCTCAACAGAAAACCCGACTATTGCACTGCGCGGACGCATCCTGCTTATCTTTTTCTGACCTGCATAGGTTAATTCGGACATCCGGTCGCGCTGGATAAAATCCGCCTCCGGCACCAGCTTGGCGATGGTCCCCCACATGGTGTCAGAGCCCATAAACAGCGTCTCGTGCAGCCCGCGCGCCCGCAGCAGGCGGTCGGTAAACACATGCCCGCGTTCGGGGTCGGCGCACAGCTGGATCTCGTCCACGGCAAGGAAATCTACGCCCATGCCTTCGGGCATCGCCTCGACCGTACAGACCCAATATTGCGCACGCGGCGGTACAATCCGTTCCTCGCCCGTGACAAGGGCGACCACGGAAGGCCCGCGCGCCTTGACGATGCGGTCATAAACCTCACGCGCCAAAAGGCGCAGCGGCAGGCCGATGATGCCCGTCCGGTGCCCCAGCATCCGCTCGATTGCGTAGGTCGTCTTGCCTGTATTGGTCGGGCCCAGAACGGCCACGACCCTGCTTTGCGTGTTCACCGCAGTATCCTAACCTGTTAAAAGGGCCTTATTTGATCAGAGGGTACGCCCAATACCTTTGGTTTCGAGCTGTTCGAGTGCCTTTTCGGCAGGCTCATGATGCGGGTTCAACGCCAGAACGCGGCGGTAAAGATCTGCGGCTTTGCGGATGTTACCCAATTCTTCAACCAGGACACCCAGACCGAATATCGCATTGAAATTACTTGGATTCAGCGCCAGAGTTGTCTCAAGATCGGCCAGCGCAGGACCATACAGATCAGCGCGGTAATAGGCAGTGGCACGGGCATGGAAGCCTTCGGCAAAATCCGGTGCATGATCCGTAAGCGCCGTGAAATGATCAATCGCCACATCGAATTTTCCAACGGCCATCGCATCGCGCCCGCGTTTGAGCAGTAAATCCATCGCTGCCGAGCCGGTGCGCGACCATTCGCGCTCCACGTCCCGCTCCGCGCCCTTCGCCTGATCCGGCGTGGCGGTGCGCAATGCTTCCAATAACTCAGCCGTGCGATCTTGCGCAAACGCAGGGTTGCAGAGCAACACAGCGACACCAACTGCCGCAACGGTATGTTTGAGGTTGACGATGTTTCTAAGCATAACAAATGTTAATGTAACAGGTAGTCGACCAAATTCCAGAGAGGTCGGACACCATTTGCTATAAAAGGGCCAAATAATGAGCGATGTAATCAATGAAGCTGTGAAAATGCTGTCCCAAAAGATGTCAGGCGTCGATATTGGCGGTACGGTCAAGTTCGAGATTGAAGGAGAAGGCTGTGTTATGGTTGACGATGCCGGCGTCCGTGCCGGTGACGAAGATGCAGATGTCACATTGACTGCGGATAAGGATACGTTTCAAGATATGATGGATGGCGAAACCAACCCGACCTCGGCTTTTATGACCGGAAAGCTGAAGGTAGACGGTGATATGGGCATGGCGATGAAGCTGGCCTCGGCTTTAGCGTAACCAGACCCCCGCATGACACTTGGTTCCGCGCCTCTTTTTGAAGACATCCATCCCGGCCCCGCGCCCGCAGCGGCCTATTGGGCAAAAACCTCGGACGGTGTCAAAATCCGCTTTGGTGTCTGGGAACAGGAAGGGGCGCGGGGCACGGTCCTGATTTTTCCGGGCCGTACCGAATACATCGAAAAATACGGTGTCACTGCTACAGAGTTTGCCAAGCGCGGATTGTCGTGCGTCGCGATTGACTGGCGCGGTCAGGGCCTTGCCGACAGGCTGCTGGATGACCCGCTGACAGGCCATGTCGAACGGTTTCCCGACTATCAAAAAGACGTGGCGACGATGATGCGCGTGGCCCGCAGCCTCAATCTGACGCGTCCTTATTTTCTGGTGGCGCACTCTATGGGCGGCTGCATCGGGTTGCGCGCCGTGATGGAAGGACTGCCGGTTCAGGCCGTGGCCTTCACAGGCCCGATGTGGGGCATCCATCTTGCCCTTCACATGCGCGTGCCGGCCCACCTGCTCAGCAGGGTCATGCCCTATTTCAAGCAAGGGCACCGCATGCCCCTCGGAACCACAGCAGAGCCTTATGTCCTTACATCACCTTTCGCCGACAACCAACTGACAACAGATGAAAAAATGTATGAAATGATGCGCGACCAGATCACTGCGCATCCGGAGCTGAAACTGGGCGGCCCCAGTTATATCTGGCTGCGCGAAGCACTGGCCGAAACCAAACACCTGTCGGAACGTGCCGCACCAAACCTGCCTTCCATCACCTACGTCGGCAGCAACGAGCGTATTGTAGATGTGCCCCGCATTCATGCCCGCATGGAGAACTGGAAAGGCAGCCAGATGCGCACGGTTGAAGGCGGCGAGCATGAAGTGCTGATGGAGCGTCCCGCCCTGCGTACTCCTGTCTTTGATGAGATCGCGGGCCTTTTTCTGAACACCAACAACCGCTAGGGCTGGCACTGTGCGCAACGGCACCTAAGTTAAGGGCATGAGCCGTGATCCCGTCCTGACATTCACCCCCGAAGGCATCTATTGCCCCGCCGGTGATTTTCACATCGACCCCTGGCGCCGCGTCGACCGCGCGCTGATTACGCACGGCCATTCCGATCACGCCCGCTGGGGCATGGGCCGCTATCTGGCCACCCGTGATGCCCTGCCCGTGATGCGCCACCGCTTGGGCGATATCACCGCCGAAGGCATCGCCTATGGCGAAAAACGCAAGATCGGCGGCGCGCTTGTATCGTTTCATCCGGCGGGCCACGTGCCCGGTTCCGCACAAATTCGTGTCGAGGTGGCGGGCGAAGTCTGGGTGGCCTCCGGTGACTACAAGGTTATAGACGACGGCCTCAGCACCCCGTTCGAGCCTGTGCGCTGCCACCATTTCATCACCGAGAGTACCTTTGGCCTTCCCGTATTCCGCTGGGAGCCGCAAGAGGTGGTGGCCCGGCAGCTTAACGACTGGTGGCGCAGCTGTGCGGCGCAGGGCAAGACCGCCGTTCTAGGGGCCTATTCACTCGGCAAGGCACAGCGTCTGATGAGCATGCTCGACCCCTCTATCGGACCCGTGCTGTGCCATGCGGCGGTCGAGAATACCAATGCTGTCATGCGCGCCCAAGGCATCGCGCTTCCTGACACTGTGCTTGCGAACAAGGACGTCACCGCCAAGACACACCCCGCCGCGATGGTCATTGCCCCGCCGTCGGCTTTGGGGTCCGCGTGGTCCAAACGGTTTGGCCCCCAAGAGAGTGGCTTTGCGTCCGGCTGGATGGCGATGCGCGGGGTCAGACGGCGCCGCGCAGGCGACCGCGGCTTTGTCATTTCCGATCATGCCGATTGGGCGGGACTGCTGTGGGCCATCAAAAAAACAGAGGCAGAAAATATATACGTTACACATGGTTACACTGATATCTTCACGCGATACTTGAATGATTGCGGCTGGAATGCCCAAGTTGTGCCAACACAATTCGAGGGGGAGAGCCTGGATCGTCCGGAAGAAGAGGGAGCAGCGGAATGAAAGCCTTTGCCGCTCTCTTTAACGGGATTGATCAGAGTATTAAAACTACTATAAAAGTCAAAGCCTTGGCGGACTATTTTAAAGTAGCCCTCGAGTCTGACAAACTCTGGACCATCGCGCTGTTTTCAGGCCGCCGCCCCAAGCGCGCAGTGACAACCACAAAACTGCGGGAATGGGCGGCCGAAGCATCAGGTATCCCGCTTTGGCTGTTCGAGGAATCCTATCCCGTTGTCGGTGATCTGGCGGAGACCATTACACTGGTCCTGCCGCCGAATACCACAACAGATAACAGATCATTATCACTATGGATCAATGATTTACGTGACATATATAAAGCAGATGAAGATGCCAAAAAAGCCTTTGTGCTGGACGCATGGGCGCGCCTTGGCGGCACAGAGCGGTTCATCTTCAACAAGCTGATCACCGGCGGCATGCGCGTAGGCGTCAGCCAAAAGCTGATGACCCGCGCACTGGCCCAAGCCACCAGCCGTGACGAGGCCGAACTGGCCCATCGCCTGATGGGCAACTGGCACCCCGATGATACCAGCTGGCACGCATTGATCGAGGCACAGGATGCCAGTGCAGATGCCTCGCGCCCCTATCCTTTCTACCTCGCGCATGCGCTGGAGAACGGGCCGGAGGCCTTGGATGATCCCGCCCAATGGCGTGCGGAATGGAAGTGGGACGGCATCCGAGGCCAATTGATCCTGCGCGGTGGCGAACACTTCGTCTGGTCGCGTGGCGAAGAGCTGATGACAGACCGTTTCCCCGAACTGGCCCGAGCGGTGGAGTATTTGCCCGATGGCACCGTGCTGGATGGCGAACTGCTGGTCTGGCACACCAGCCAGCCAACCCCCGAGAGCTTCAACACCCTGCAACCCCGCATCGGGCGCAAAACCGTCCCGAAGAAGATGCTTAAAGACGCTCCCGTGGTGCTGCACGCCTATGACCTTCTGGAATGGCAGGGCGAGGATATCCGGCACCTGCCCTTCGCGCAGCGCCGCAGCCTGCTGGAGAGTGCCTGCGCTGACCTGCCGCCGGAAACGCCGGTCAAACTCTCTCCGCAGCTGCCCTTTTCGGCATTTACAGATCTGCACCGCTACCGCTGCGGCGCACGGCAGGCGCAGGCCGAAGGGCTGATGCTCAAACGTGCCGCCAGCCCCTATCTAGCGGGCCGCAAAAAGGGTGACTGGTGGAAATGGAAGCTCGCGCCGCTAACCATTGACGCAGTGATGATATATGCACAGGCCGGATCAGGCCGCCGCGCGACCCTGTTCACCGATTATACCTTTGCCGTGCGCGATGGCGCAGCACTTGTGCCCTTCACCAAGGCCTATTCCGGCCTGACCGACAAAGAGTTCCGCGACATTACCGCTTGGGTGCGCAAAAATACGCTGCAACGCTTTGGCCCCGTGCGGCAGGTCACGCCGTATCATGTATTCGAGATCGCGTTTGAGGGCATCCAAGCCTCCCCACGCCATAAATCCGGCATCGCGCTGCGGTTTCCGCGGATGCTGCGCTGGCGGCAGGACAAACCCATGGCAGAGGCCAACACGCTGGACGATTTGAAGGAAATGCTGCGCCTTTACGGCTGATCACGCCTTGCCCCTCGCGGGCCGCACCCCTACCTATTGATCAAATATTCAAAGGATTTCCCATGTTCCAACTGCCCTTTCCCGTTCGTGACGCCAACACATCCGGCGGCAAGCCCGATTTTGGCAACCTGCCCGAATGGAATCTTGACGATCTCTATACAGGTGAAGATGCCCCCGAGCTAAAGCGCGATCTGGACTGGCTCGAGCAAGCCTGCGCCAGTTTCGCCGCCGATTACGAAGGCAAACTGGGCACGCTCGACGCCACAGGATTGCTGGACTGCGTGCTGCGCAACGAGCGGATCAACAGCATCGCAGGGCGCATCATGTCTTACGCAGGCCTGCGGTATTATCAGGTCACCACGGATTCCAGCCGCGCGAAGTTCATGTCGGATGTGCAGGAAAAGATTACCAATTACACCACGCCGCTGGTGTTCTTCACATTGGAACTGAACACGCTGGAGGATGCTTTCCTCGACGGGCTGCTGGCGCAAAACGCCGACCTCGCCCGCTACAAACCGATCTTCGAGCATATTCGCGCCATGAAGCCGTACCAGCTCAGCGACGAGATGGAGAAATTCCTGCACGATCTGGGCGTGGTCGGTGACGCATGGGAGCGGCTGTTCGACGAAACCATCGCGGGCCTGAAATTCGACGTGAACGGCGAGACGTTGGGCATTGAAGGCACGCTGAACCTGCTGACCGATCCGGACCGCGACACCCGCGAAGCAGGTGCGCGCGAGCTGGCAGACGTGTTTGGCGAAAACATCAAAACCTTTGCACGGGTGCACAACACCCAAGCCAAGGAAAAGGAAATCATGGACCGCTGGCGCGGCATGGAGACGGCACAAACCGGCCGCCATTTGTCCAACCAAGTAGAGCCGGAAGTGGTCGAGGCGTTGCGCAACGCAGTGGTCGCCGCCTACCCGAAACTGTCGCACCGCTACTACGCGCTGAAGAAGAAATGGCTGGGTCTGGACACCATGCAGGTCTGGGACCGCAACGCGCCCCTGCCGATGGAAGACCCCAAGATCGTCGATTGGCCGACCGCCGAAAAGATGGTGATGGACGCCTATACCGCCTTTGATCCGCGTATGGGCGCACTGGCCGAGCCGTTCTTTCGCAAAGGTTGGATCGACGCAGGCGTAAAGCCAGGTAAAGCACCGGGTGCCTTCGCCCACCCCACCGTGACCGATGTGCACCCCTATGTGATGCTCAATTATCTGGGCAAACCGCGTGATGTGATGACGCTGGCGCATGAATTGGGCCACGGCGTGCATCAGGTTCTGGCCGCAGGTCAGGGCGAGATGCTCTCCTCCACCCCGCTCACGCTGGCTGAAACCGCGTCCGTGTTCGGTGAAATGCTCACCTTCCGCAAGATGCTGGAAAACGCCAAGACCAATGCTGAGCGCAAGATCCTGCTGGCAGGCAAAGTCGAGGACATGATCAACACGGTTGTGCGCCAGATCGCGTTTTATGACTTTGAATGTAAACTCCACGCTGCACGCCGCAACGGCGAGTTGACACCCGACGACATCAACGCGCTCTGGATGTCGGTACAAGACGAAAGCCTCGGGCCGGAATTTGAATTTATGGACGGCTACGAGACCTTCTGGGCCTATATTCCCCACTTCATCCATTCGCCCTTCTACGTCTATGCCTATGCCTTCGGTGACGGCTTGGTAAACGCGCTCTATGCCGTCTATGCTGAGGGCAACGAGGGGTTCGAGGAGAAATATTTCGACATGCTCAAGGCGGGCGGGTCCAAACACCACAAGGAGCTGCTGGCCCCCTTCGGGCTGGATGCCTCCGACCCCGCATTCTGGGATAAAGGTCTGTCGATGATTTCAGGTATGATTGATGAATTGGAGGCTATGGAAGAATGATTAAATCACTTTTGATTGTCGGATTGCTGCTTACGGGTGCCACTCAGGCTTCTGCCCGCTCGCTGGTTGGGAAATGGGATTGCGAGGCCCGCGACGGCCCCAACATGGCAATCCGCATGCTGCTGGACTACCGCCAGAGCGGTCAGTTTTACCACCTTGCGAACGTGGCAGTCGGTGACCGCAGCGGGCGTATGGATGGATCGGTTGCCCTGAACGGGAACTGGAAGCGTAACCATAGCACACTCAAGGAAACCGTGACAGGCGCGCGCATGCGCTCGCTCAAAGTGAACGGTCAGGACATCTCGAAAACCCCGATCGGGCGCCATATGGCAAAATCACTGCCCAAAGATATTGCAGGCTCCAACCCGACCAGCGTGAGCAAAGTGCGCTATCTGTCCAACACGAAAATCCAGTTGACCAGCGGCAGAACCACGGCAACCTGCACAAAACGCTGAATTACTTAAGCTGACTGTCTTTAGACCCGCGCCGGTTCATCCCGCCGCGGGTCTTATATTGGTCATCGCGCGCCTGCACGCAAGCGATGCACAGCTTTACCCCCGGCACTGCCTCGCGGCGCGCCTGCGGGATCGGCTCCTCACACTCCGCGCAAATCTCGGCACTCTCTCCAACGGGTACGCGCCGCGTTTTAAGACGTGCCAACTCGTCATTGATGGATGCCTCAATCTGCTCTGATACTGCGCCGTCGCGCGCCCAACCGCCTGCCATGCCAGTCTCCTGATTGTGTCACGTCTTTAGGCTAAGCCGCGCTGCGCCGGTTGCCAAGACCTGTAGAAACGCAAAAGGCCGCCCCGAATCGGAACGGCCTTCCCACTTCATCCAGATGCCATCAAGCAGATGTCAGTCCGCCGCAACCATGCCTTTTTCATCTGCCATTTCGCGCATCCGCTTTTGCAGCTTTTCAAACGCCCGAACTTCAATCTGACGGATCCGCTCGCGGCTCACATCGTATTGCCCGCTCAGATCTTCCAGCGTCACCGTCTCGTCGGACAAGCGGCGCTGCACCAGAATATCCTTCTCGCGCTCGTTCAACACATCCATCGCATCTGCCAGCATCTCGCGGCGGGTCTCCAGCTCGTCCCGCTCGGCATAATCACCGGCCTGGTCGGCGTTGTCGTCCTCCAGCCAGTCCTGCCATTGCATGGTCCCCTCACCCTCGGAGCCGACCGTGGCGTTCAGCGAGGCGTCCCCGCCCGACATCCGCCGGTTCATCGAGATCACTTCCGCCTCGGTCACGCCCAACTGTGTCGCAATGATCTTCACGTTCTCGGGGCGCAGATCACCTTCTTCCAGCGCGCCAATCTTGTTTTTGGCTTTGCGCAAGTTGAAAAACAGCTTTTTCTGGCCGGACGTGGTGCCCAGCTTGACCATCGACCACGAGCGCAGGACGTATTCCTGAATGGACGCCCTGATCCACCACATCGCGTAGGTCGCAAGGCGAAAGCCCTTTTCGGGGTCAAAGCGTTTGACCGCCTGCATCAGGCCCACATTCGCCTCCGAGATCACCTCGGCCTGCGGCAAGCCATAACCGCGATACCCCATGGCAATTTTCGCCGCCAGACGCAGGTGCGATGTCACCATCCGGTGCGCGGCCTGCGTGTCTTCCTTCTCGACCCATGCCTTGGCGAGCATGTATTCTTCTTCAGGCTCCAACAGCGGAAACTTGCGGATTTCCTGCATATAGCGGTTCAAACCGCCTTCCGGCGTCGGTGCCGGCAGATTTGCGTAATTGGCCATGGTCGTCGTCCTTTCCCTGGCGCCCCTCTTTTGCAGCATATGTAACAGGGCTTAACATCCATATGGGGTGGCAGTCACAGTGTTACAAGATCACAGTGTTACAAGATTACATTGCGCCGTTTCATTAATCTGACACAAGTCGGGCCGATAATACACAGCCCTGCGGTATTCTCACACAATTGTGCAGATTATCTTACCGCCCCTCAGGCGCGTGTTGGTTCCAGCAAATCCAGCAACACAGTCATATCCTCCGGCAGAGGTGCCTCGAAGCGGATATCCTCGCCACTGACAGGGTGCACGAAGCCCAGAACAGCCGCATGCAGCGCCTGACGCGGGAATGCCTTTACCGCCTCGGCCAGCGCCTCCGGCAAGGAGGCCCGCGCCAGCTTGCGCTTGCCGCCATACACCGGATCACCGACCATGCCGTGACCCGCATGGGCCAGATGCACGCGGATCTGGTGGGTGCGCCCCGTCTCCAGCCAGCATTCCATCAGCGCCAGCACCGGCGGTGTGCCGTAACGTGCAATGGTGCGCGCCCGCGTCACTGCGTGGCGCCCCGTGCCGAAAAACACTGCCTGCCGCTGGCGGTCCGTCTTGTGACGCGCCAGCTGGGTAGTGATTTTCAGAATATTCCCTGCCTCGAAATTGGTACCTTTGACGCCGCGCAAACGCGGATCATTGGCATCGGGCACGCCGTAAACCAGCGTTTGGTAATACCGCTCGACCGTATGTGCCTCGAATTGTTTGGCCAGACCGTGGTGCGCCGCATCGGATTTCGCCACCACCAGCAGGCCGGAGGTCTCCTTGTCAATCCGGTGCACAATACCCGGGCGCTTCATGCCGCCCACACCCGACAGATCATCGCCGCAATGGGCCAGCAGCGCATTCACCAAGGTGCCCGAGGGCGAGCCGGGTGCGGGATGCACCACCATGCCCGCAGGCTTGTTCACCACAATCAGATCCGCGTCCTCATAGACGATGTCCAGCGGGATTGCTTCGGGCAGAATGTGGCTGTCCTGCGCCTCTTCTACCTCGATGCCAATTTCCGCGCCCTGCGCCACCACAGCGCGCGGATCGCGCTGCACCACACCGTCCACCGTCACCGCACCCTCGGCAATCAGCCGCGCCAGCCGCGTGCGCGACAGCACCGCCTCCTCTGGCACATCCCGCGCAAGCGCCTTATCAAGACGGGGTGGCGGCGTTTCGCCCAAGGTAAATGTAATATGGCGGTACGACATGGATGAACTTTCTGAGCTTCCCGATCCGGCAGAGCCCGCCAACCTGCGCTTTTTGCGGCGCATGGTGACGGTCCTGACAACGGTCATGATTGTCGGCGTCGTACTCGTTATCGGTCTGCTTGTCACGCGCCTGACACGTGATACCCCCGTTTTACCCGATCAGATTGCCCTGCCCGACGGGGCAAAGGCGGTTGCCTTTACGCAAGGCGACGGCTGGTATGCGGTTGTTACCGATGCAGGCGAGATATTGATATTTGACCGGATGACAGGCGCATTGAAGCAAACTGTAACTGTCGAATAGCAGCAGACAGGATGCGGGACCGAAGCCTGCGTTTTCAAGGAAATGCACCGTTTGGACACTTTCGCCGTCTGCATACTTTCACCGTCTGCACACTTTCAAAAACATAATATATTTTGAAAGTGGTACCGGAGGATGGTTTCGAACCAACTACCTCGTGGACCACAACCACGCGCTCTAACCGATTGAGCTACTCCGGCACTGCGGTGGTGATTAGAGGGCCAGCGCTGTCGCGTCAACTGCAAACATGACGCTTTTGCAACCGAATGACAGATCGCCCGGTTTACAGCCTCAGCTGCATAATCCGCTCGACCAGGTGCTGCCCGTACTTAAAAACAGGCTCTTGCGCGATGATCTCCCACCCGTTGCGCAGATAGAGGGTATTTGCCGCCGCATGGCTCTTGTGGGTCCACAGTTTCATCCTGGCATAGCCCTGCGCGCGCGAATCCTGTACAGGTCTCCAGCAACAACCGCCCCACCCCGCGCCGCGCACCTGCGGCACCAGCTGGAACAGCCGCAGCTTGGCCGTATCCGCATCCAGCCGCACACAAAAGATCGAACCGAGACGCGTCGTACCCTCCCACACGATCCAGCCGCGTTCACAAACCGGATCATGGTCGCGCAGGAAATCATCAAGGATCTGCGCAACCAGCACACCAAAGCTGGCATCAGAGCTCTCGCCCTGCCCGTAGGTTTCTATATGGGCCTGCACCAGCCAGTCACGGTCGGCGGCGGTAAAAGGGCGAAGGTCAATCTGTGTCATGGCGCCAGCATATGCGCATCCTCTTGCCTTTCAAGGCCCGCAGCGGTAGCTGAAATCAAAGCCCGCAGCGGTAGTTGAAATCACTCTTGAACACGAAGGAACATCCCATGGGCATCAACGACGAGCGCGACATCGAAGCCAACCTGCAAATCGGCCCCACAGACAAGGGCATGGTCCGCCTGTTCATCGAGGGTGGCGGGGTGGAGATTCCGATGGATTTCACCCCCGACGAGGCCCGCGAAATTGCCGAAGAGATCATGGCAGCCGCTGCACAGGCCCGCAAACTTGGTGGTAAACCGGGTGGCAAAAAAGGGCGCTAGTCCCGCTCCGGATGCATGTCCGGATCGCGTAGCAGCTGTAGGCGCCGTGCAGCGGTCACTGCAAACTTCTGCACCATAAGTTTGCGACGTGCGGGTGCGAGTTTCCGCACCGTAGGCATACGGACAATCTCCGCAGTATAGGCATCCCCGATGATCAACCCCTGATCGTCGGGCAGCAGCTCACTCGGGAAATCCTCGTCTACCGCGAAAAAGAATCTGTCCGCCCAGTCCAGATAGCCCTGCCATTTAGTGTCAGAGGTGAAATCGACGCGGCAGGATTTACATTCCACCACCCAGATCTCGCCCTTGGGGCCCAGCGCCATCACGTCCACCCGCAGGCCGCGTGCCGGCACCACCTCTTCGACGCAGGCAAAGCCATGGCTGGCCAGATGGCGCGAGACACCGCGTTGCAGAAGCTGGCCGGGCTGGAGAGATATTGGAAGTATCATCTGGTAATTATGAACATATCATGAACATGCGCAAGCGCGGAGCAGCAGCCATAGAAATTTTGACCCGCTGCGTGATAGCCCCTTGTCTCAGCCCCCCCGCAGTCCTAACTATAGGGAGTGGCGGGTTCTGCCCTGTTTGACTTACGTTACATTCCAGTGGCCTTAAGCAAATCCGAGGGAGCTGGCTCTGTCTTAGCCCTGGTTAAGTTAACCGGCGCCCACCTGTACATACAGGTCCTCGGGAATACAACCGACCCGGCAACGGCGGTCCCGCCACACCTTCTCTAGCCTGCTTCGACGAATAATAGCTTAAAACGCTTCGGGCCGCGCCTCGCGCGCAATGTGGTCCAGCACGGCATTCACAAACCGTGCTTCTTTCCCGTCAGGGAAAAATGCCGACGCCAGATCAAGGTATTCGGCAATCACCACTTTCGGCGGTGTTTCCTGATTGTGCAATTCAGCTCCTGCCGCGCGGAACAAGGCGCGCAACGTCGGGTCAATCCGGCCAATCGGCCATTTCGCCACCAGCGCGCGGTCTGTCATCTGGTCAATCGACGCCTGGTTGGCCACAGCCTCTTCCAGCACGCGGGTGAAATGTCCCTCGTCGCCTTCCAGCATCTCTTCGCCGTCCATCATCTCGCCAAAGCGATGGTCGAGGAACTCCAGCCGCACCTTATCCAGCGTCAGGTTGGAATGCTCCATCTGGAACAGCGCCTGCACCGCATAGAGGCGCGCTGCCGCGCGCATCTTGCGTTTCATGTTTCCGGTCATGTTGCTGGTGCGGTCGGGCGTGGTCATGGCGTGGGTCTTCCGTCTCTATCAGGTATGCGCGAGCAGATATGCGCGGGCAAAGGCTCAGGCCATCAATGTGTCGTCGCCTTGCGGCTTGAACCCGATCGCTTTGCTGGAAGAGGCCCACTTACGGCCCAGAGCAATCAGATGCAAGGCCGCCAATGCAGCGCCGCCGCCTTTGTTCTGGCCCTTGGGGTCAGCGCGCACGTCCGCCTGATCCTTATTTTCGACTGTTAGGATGCCGTTGCCGATGCACAGTCCTTGCAGGCCCAGCAGTTGCAGCGCGCGGGAGCTGTCGTTGCACACCGTCTCGTAGTGCGTCGTCTCACCACGGATCACACAGCCCAGCGCGACATAGCCGTCGAAATTGCTCTGCCTGTCGCTGATCCCGATGGCGGTGGGAATTTCCAGCGCGCCGGGCATTTCCACCACGTCATAGGTGGCGCCTGCATCGTCCAGCGCCGCTTTTGCACCTGTCAGCAGGCCCGCCGCGATGTCGCTGTAATAGGGCGACACGACAATCAGCACTTTAACCGGCTTGTCGAACTCGGGGGCGGGCAGAACGGTATGTGGTTGCGAAGAGGCCATATTACACTTCCTCGGTGATGGGACGGTGGCCCACGATTTTCAGGTTATAGGCCTCAAGCCCCGTGTATTTCGTGCGCGGGTTATCCGTGAGCAAGACAAGCTCGCTCACGCCGAGGCTCGCGAGGATCTGCGCGCCCAGACCGGTGCGTTTGATCGTACGCGGGGCGGCATCGTCATCGCCGTCCAGCCGCAAGCGCGGGTTCGGCTCGCGGAACAGCAGCACAGCACCGCGCCCTTCTTCTGCAATGATCCTCATCGCGCGCGGCAGCTCGTCCGGTGCGCCGCTGCCAAGGCCCAGCACATCCTCCAGCGCGTTCAGCGCATGGGTGCGGGTCAGCACCGGAGTACCATCGCCGATTTCGCCCTTGCTCAGTACCACATGGTCGGTGCCGGAAATCTGGTCTTCGAACACCCGCATGCGCCAGTCGCCGCCATAGGCCGAGACAACCATCCGGTCGTCGCGCTGCGTCAACATATTGTCATGCTTGTTGCGGTAGGCGATCAGGTCGCTGATCGTGCCGATCTTCATCTTGTGCTCGGTCGCGATCTTGATCAGATCAGGCAGCCGCGCCATGGTTCCGTCCGGCAACATAATCTCACAGATCACACCTGCAGGGGTCAGCCCCGCGAGGCGGCTGATATCCACCGAGGCCTCCGTATGCCCTGCCCGCACCAGCACACCGCCATCACGCGCGCGCAGCGGAAACACATGGCCCGGTGTGGCAATATCGGCAGCACCCGCCTGGCCGGAAATCGCAACCGCCACGGTCAGCGCACGGTCGGCGGCGGAGATGCCGGTCGTGACCCCCTCGCGTGCCTCGATACTCACCGTAAAGGCCGTCTCATGGCGAGAGGAGTTGTTGGTCGCCATCATCGGCAGATCAAGTGTGTCCACCCGCTCTTGCGTCATCGGCAGACAGATCAACCCGCGCCCATGCGTCGCCATGAAGTTGATCGCCTTTGCATCTGCAAATTCGGCGGCAATGACAAAATCGCCTTCGTTCTCGCGGTCTTCATGGTCCACCAGAATATACATCTCGCCCGCCGCACAGGCGGCAATGATGTCCTCGATGGGGGAAATAGCGCGGGACAGTTCCGCTTCGACGGGACCGGGTGTTTCAAAGCTCATCTGGGGCTCCCTAAATTTATATCACAGGACGTAGCGCACCACGCCCCCCATGACCAGAACAACCGCTGCGTCAGGACATCTCGGCCAGCCGCGCGACATAGCGCGCGAGCGTGTCGATTTCCAAATTCACGCGGTCGCCCACGGCCACATCACCCCAAGTGGTGGCCAGCTTGGTATGCGGGATAAAATTGATGCCGAAATCGCAGCCGTCCACTTCGTTTACCGTCAGTGACGTACCGTTGAGCGAGACCGAGCCTTTGGGCGCGATAAACCTCGCCAAGGCCAGTGGCGCGCGCAGCGTCACCCGCGTGCTGTCGCCCTCGTCGCGCATCGCGGTCACTTCGGCCACACCGTCCACATGGCCGGAGACAATATGCCCGCCCAACTCGTCGCCCACTTTCAACGCGCGCTCAAGATTCACGCGGCGGCCCGTGCGCCAGTCGCCCAGATTGGTCATATCCACCGTCTCGCGGCTGACCTGCACTTCGTACCAGTCCGGCCCAAGATCCACGACCGTCAGGCAAACGCCATCGCTTGCAATGGAGGCCCCCATGTCAATGCGCTGCGTATCATAGCCCGTGGTGATGCGCGCGCGCAGATCGCCCTCTTGCGTGAGCGCGGATATGGTGCCGATGTCAGTGATAATCCCCGTGAACATTTGATTTTCCTTGGTTTACTGTATTCTAACGTATGCATCGCCATAGTTCGGCACCAATCTTGATTTCGGGCCTTAATATCGACAATGTTTTGAGGCTAATTAGAGCCAAGAGCAACCAAAGAAAGCCTGACATGGCACCGCACACCCCCGATGGTCGGGTATTTCTGTTTCTGCAAGGGCCGCATGGACCCTTCTTCAACCGCTTGGGCAAGATGCTGCGCGCGGCGGGGGCGGATGTGTGGCGTGTAGGCTTTAACGCGGGCGACCGTGCATTCTGGTTCCATCCTCGCAGTTATATTCCCTTCCGAGGCGCGGCGGATGAATGGGTGCAGACCTTTACGGCCCTGCTGAACGAAAAATCTGTCACCGATATCGTGCTCTATGGCGATACGCGACCCATCCACGCGACAGCTGTGGCACAGGCGCGCGCGCGCGGACTGACGGTGCATGTCTTCGAGGAAGGCTATATGCGCCCCTACTGGGTGACGTACGAGCGCGGCGGCACCAACGGCAATTCCCGCCTGATGGACATGACTATCGAACAGATGCAAAAGGCGCTGGAGAAATCCGACATGGAGGCACCCCTGCCCCCCGGTCATTGGGGCGACATGCGCCAACATGTGTTCTACGGCGCGCTCTATCATTGGTTTGTGATGTTCCGGAACGGCCAGTACCGCAATTTCCGCCCGCACCGTGATTTACCTGTCACCAAGGAATTCCAGCTTTATCTCAAACGTCTGCTGCTGATGCCCGTGCAAGCGGTCGAGCGGCAGATCGCAACCCTGCGCATCCGCTTTGGCGGTTTTCCCTATCATCTGGCGCTGTTGCAGCTGGAGCATGACAGCTCGTTCCAGCAGCACTCGCCCTTCGACACCATGAGTGATTTTCTGGAACTGGTGATTGACGGCTTTGCAAAAGGCGCGCCGCAGCACCATCACCTGGTGATCAAGGCACACCCGCTGGAGGATGGCCGCGTGCCTGTGCGCCACGCGATCAAGCGGCTGGCAAAAGCGCATGGTGTAGCAAAGCGCGTGCATTTTGTGCGCGGCGGCAAGCTGGCGCAGCTGCTGAATGACGCGCGCACGGCTGTGACAGTCAATTCCACCGCAGGCCAGCAGGTGCTGTGGCGCGGCATCCCGCTGAAGGTGTTCGGCCGTGCGGTTTATGCGAAACCGGAATTTGTCTCGGACCAGCCGCTGCCCGAGTTCTTTGAAAACGCCTCGCGCCCCGACAACCGTGCCTACAAAGATTTTCGCCGCTACCTGCTGGAAACCAGCCAGCTGCCCGGCGGCTTCTATTCCGCGCGCGGCCGCACACAGCTGATGCGTCAGGTTGTTGATATGATGTTGGGGCCCGATGATCCTTATCAGGCGCTGGACACCGGCACCGCACCGCCGCGCCAGCAGTTGCGTCTGGTGAACTAGGCACTACAACCCCTTGTGCCGCCGGTCTAAAACCCTTACAAATCGCGGCAGCAAAGCCACACATTCCCCCTGTCACCCGCCCTAAATCCCAAGCCTTGGTAGATTTTACCGGATAACTCCGCTACGCTCGGACGTAATACGTCGAAATAATCGGCGATTTTTGAGGCAGCAAATAGGTCGAGGAGACCGGGCAGTGAAAACCCTTAACATCCGGTGGGCGCATCCCATCGCAATAGTTGCGGCTTGTTCCGTGCTGGCATCGTGCGGTCTGCCGCAGGTAGGCCCCAATAAACGCCAGATCTACGCGGGCTCTGTTCAACGCGAAGGCGACGCCTTTATTGTGGCGGTCAATGACCGTGTGACGCGCGCTACCGCTGTGGTGCCGGCCCTCGGATTCTCTGCCGCGTTCAAGAACGCAGGCCAGATCGGCTCGGACACGATCCGCGCGGGCGACGTGCTGGGCATTACCGTCTATGAAAACGTCGACGACAGCCTGCTGGGCACTGAAGGCGCGCCTGCCAGACTTGAAGAAGTGCAGGTCGACGGTGACGGCTTTATCTTTATTCCATATGCGGGCCGGATCAAGGCATCAGGCAATTCGCCCGAAGCAATCCGCCGCATCATCACCTCAAAACTGGCTGATCAGACCCCCGATCCACAGGTCGAAGTGCGCCGCGCCGCCGGTGACGGCTCGACTGTGTCGCTGGTAGGGTCCGTCGGCGGTCAGGGTGTCTACCCGATCGAGCGTCCTACCCGCACGCTGGCCACCATGCTGGCCCGCTCCGGCGGTATCACAATCGCGCCCGAGATTGCACAGATTACGATCATCCGTGGCCAGTCGCGTGGCAAAATCTGGTTCGAAGACCTCTACAAACACCCCGAGCTTGATATCGCCCTGCGTGGCGGTGATAAAATTCTAGTCGAAGAAGACACCCGTTCGTTTACCGCATTGGGGGCCACAGGCTCGCAGGCGCGCGTGCCCTTCGAATCGCAAAATCTTTCCGCGATCGAAGCCATAGCGCAAGTGGGCGGCCTGCTGGCCTCTGCCGCGGATCCGACCGGTGTATTTGTCCTGCGCAACGAGCCTGAAGAAGTGGCCGAGCAAGTGCTGGGCCGCAACGATCTGGAAGGCGCACAGCGTCTGGTCTATGTTCTTGATCTGACAGAGCCCAATGGCATGTTTATGGCGCGCGATTTTGTGATCCGTGATGGCGATACCCTCTATGTCACCGAGGCACCGTTCACACAGTGGACCAAAATTCTGACTGCTGTGACAGGCACAACCACATCTGCCGCAGGTCTGACCTCGCTCGGGTCCGGCGGCTAACGGCAATGGGCCTTGGTCCAGAACTTCACTCTGTAATCGCCGCCGGTTCCGAGAAGAACCGGCGGCTTTTCGTCTATAATGGCGGCTTTCTGACCCAGACCCGCATCCCGCGCATCCTTCAGCTGTCGGGCTACTCCATTCACGTAGGCCTGCCGACACAGCAAGGCGATGCCGTGGCCGTCTGGGGCAATTCGCCCACCGCCCACCGTGGCGAAGGTGTGGCCCAGCTGCGCGATGCCCCTGTCGTGCGCGTAGAAGACGCCCTGCTGCGTTCGCTGTTCCCCGGCCGTGACGGAGAGCCACCGCTGGGCCTGTTGGTGGACCACCGCGCGGCGCATTTCGACCCCTCCAAACCCTCCGATCTGGAAGTGCTGCTGGCCACCCATCCGCTGGATGATACGGCCCTGTTAAACCGCGCACGCGCCTGCATCGCCCGCCTGCAAGAGGCGCATCTGAGCAAATACGCAGCCGTACCGCTGGACACGCCCGCCCCCGCTGCGGGCTATGTTGTGGTGATCAACCAGACGCTGGGCGATGCCTCTGTCACCGCCTCTGGCGCGGACCGCACGCGATTTCTGGAGATGCTGTATTACGCGCAAGAAGAACACCCGCACGCGCGCATCCTGATCAAGACCCACCCAGAGACCGCCGCGGGCCACCGCGAAGGTTATTTCCGCGAGACAGACCTGAACGCACGGATCACCTTTTTCACCGACCCGATCAGCCCCTATACCCTCTTCGAGGGCGCGCTGGCGGTCTATACTGTCTCCTCCGGTCTGGGGTTCGAGGCGATCTTCGCAGGCCACAAACCGCGCGTTTTTGGCCAGCCCTTCTATGCCGGCTGGGGTCTGACGCAGGACGCCTTCGAGGTCCAGCGCCGACAGCGCACGCTGACCCGTGCGCAGCTGTTTGCCGCCGCGATGATCCTTTATCCGCGCTGGTATGATCCCTACCGCGACACGCTATGCACGCTGGAAACGGTGATCGACACGCTGGAAGCGCAAGCGCGCAGCTGGCGCGAGGACCGCCGCGGCTGGAACGCTGCCGGCATGAGCCTGTGGAAGCGCCCGCATCTGCAAAACTTCTACGGGCAGCACGCGCCGCTGACGTTCTCGGACGCGCCGCTGGACATCTCCGACCGTCCGCAAATGGTCTGGGCCGGCAAGGCGCCAATCACCGCCAAAGGCCTCATTCGTGTCGAGGACGGGTTTATCCGCTCGCGCGGTTTGGGCGCTGCACTGGTGCCGCCCTTGTCGCTGGTCACCGATGATCTGGGGATCTACTATAACCCCGCGCAGCCCTCGCGGCTGGAGAAATGGATTGCCACCCGCGCCACCCTACGCCCCGACCAGCATCTGCGCGCTGCCCGCCTGATCCGCAGTCTGACGGACGCGGGCCTGAGCAAATACAACACTGGTAAACCGACCGAGGCCCTGCCCGACGGCCACCGCATTCTGGTTTGCGGACAGGTGGCCGATGATGCCTCTATCCGCACCGGCACCAGTGATATCACCACCAATCAGGCCCTGCTGGACGCGGTGCGCGCGGCACATCCTGAGGCCGTGATCCTGTTCAAACCGCACCCTGATGTGGAGGCCGGTCTGCGAAATGGCGCGCTGAGCGATCCAACTGCTGCCGATGTCGTCATCACAGCCACCGATCCCGCCGCCCTGCTGGCGCAGGTGCAGGAGGTCCACACGATGACCTCGCTTATGGGGTTCGAAGCGCTGCTGCGCGGCATTCCCGTCACCACCTACGGCGCGCCGTTTTATGCGGGCTGGGGGTTGACCACCGACCGCTCGGACGTACCGCCGCGCCGCCGTGCGACGCCAACGCTTGAGGGGTTGGCCCATGCCGCGCTGATAGATTATCCGCGTTACTATGACCCAATAACCGGCCTACCCTGCCCTGTTGAGGTCGCCGTACTGCGGCTGAGCACAGGCGATATTCCCGCGCCAAGTCGCCTCAACCGGCTGGTGTCAAAGCTGCAACGCACGTTTGCGGGCAAAGCCCATTTGTGGCGGCGCTAGGAAGCCTAGTCGCGGGTGCGAACCCATCTGTGCATCACATCCGGCCCCACAGCGACCGTCCCCACCAGATCAAAACGCGGGGCTTGTGCCAGCCGCGCAAGACCCATCGCGCCAATGGCTGGGAGGCCTTCGGCGCCAATCACCACCCCTGCCGAGAACCCCACCAGATGATCCACCAGATCCGCCTGTAGCAAGCTGGCAGCCATGGTAGAGCCGCCTTCGGAGAAGACCCGCGTGAGACCATGAGCGCCCAGTTGCTGCAACACATCTGCCATGTCCAGCTGCCTGCCCCGCACAGCGCAAGGCAGCATGACAGCGCCTATGCCTGCCCAGGCATCCATCAATCCAGCAGGCGCGTCGGCCCCGTGGCACAGCAGCAGCGGCACATCCTTGGCCGTCTGCGCCAGCTTGCTGTTGAGCGGAATATCGAGGCGGCGCGAGACAACAACTCTTGCAGGCTGGCGCACCATGCCCAGATTACGCACATTCAGCGCCGGATCATCGGCGCGGGCTGTTCCACCGCCCACCATCACCGCATCATGGCGGGCGCGCATGGCATGCACCATCCGGCGCGCAGGTGCTTGGGTGATCCACTGGCTCTCACCCGTGGCCGTGGCAATGCGCCCGTCAAATGAACTGGCCAGCTTGAGCGTCACCATGGGCCGCCCCTGTTCAACACGGCTGAGGAACCCTTGGTGGTCGGAGCGGGCCTCCGCTTCAAGCACGCCGGTCTCTACCACGATGCCCGCATCACGCAGCATCGCCAATCCGCGCCCTGCAACCCGTGCATCACTATCACACAGCGCCACAACCACCCGTGCAACACCCGCATCAATCAACGCCTGCGCGCAGGGCGGCGTCTGGCCGTGGTGCGCGCAAGGCTCAAGCGTGACGTAGGCTGTGGCCCCGCGCGCAGCATCGCCTGCCTGCGCCAGTGCTTGCGTCTCGGCGTGTGGACGACCTGTGGGCGTAGTCCAGCCGCGCCCGATGATCCGCCCCTCGCGCGCAATCACACAGCCCACCGCAGGGTTGGGCCATGTGTTGCCCAACCCGCGCCGTCCTAACGACAGCGCGAGGGCCATGTAGCGCGTATCGCTCAAGATCGGCTCGCTCAAGTTTCGGGCGCTCAAGTTTCGGGAGGCGCTTCGGGGCGCAGTTCCTGCACAAACTTGTCAAAGTCATCCGCCGCCTGGAAGTTCTTGTAGACACTGGCAAAACGCACATATGCCACGGTATCAATCCGCGCCAGCGCCTCCATCACGATCTCGCCGATCTGTTTGGAGCCGATGTCTGTCTCGCCCATGCTCTCCAACCGGCGCACAATGCCGCTGATCATCTGGTCGATCCGCTCGGGTTCAATCGGGCGTTTCTGCATGGAAATGCGGATGGAGCGTTCCAGCTTGTCACGGTCGAAATCCTCGCGCTTGCCAGATGTCTTGATCACCACCAGATCGCGCAGCTGCACGCGCTCGTAGGTGGTAAAGCGCCCACCACAGGCCGGGCAAAACCGGCGGCGGCGAATGGATACATGATCCTCCGCAGGCCGGCTGTCTTTGACTTGAGTGTCGATATTTCCGCAAAACGGGCAGCGCATTGGCCTGTCCCCTTATTCCTGATCCGCCTCTGTTGTGGGATCACCGCCCCACTTATCCACAGGTATAGGGTAACCCATAGGTTTTGGGTAGGGGAGATTTTCAACGCAAGATGATGCGTATCACAAGGCGGATCAGGAAAGGCTGGCTGCGGCTTTTATCTGGTGCCGCCCGCAGAAGGGCTGGTGTTTGAACAAAAGCTGCGCGCGTGACCGACGCTGATGTTTGCGCCCGCATTGCGTAGTGACAGACCCGTGACCAGCACAGCGGATGGTGTCAGCCCTGCTGCATCCAGTGTAAAGCGGATTGGCGCGCGCTGGCCCAATCCCGGCGCGCGGCCTTCGGCAATGTATAGACGGGCCGCACCGCCTGCACCTGCACGTCTGGATGCATAGTCGCCCGCCGCACACCAGATATGCCGCGCGCCGCTGCCTGCATCACCCTGCACCGTAAAGCCTGCCCGCGCAGGCACGACCTGTATGCCGTTTTCTGCTGTGAACGTTTTGGCTGCAAGCGGAGACGCCGCGAGTGCTGCAACAGCCGCAATCAATAGAATTCGCATAACTTTAGTCCTCATTTAGGAAAGCTAACACATGAGCGTGACACAGGAAGGCAGGTTTTTGGATCGGGATTACTTCAACAGCAACGACAAGCTGCCCAGTTCATATTCTTCGATGTCTTCTGTCCGGCAAAATTGCAGGGCGTGATTCACGGGAAGACCGACACCCACTTGCGATGTATCCAGCGAAATGGACCGGAATGGCCCCTGCGACAAGCTGCCCGCGTCAGTGGTAAACACCACAGATTTGCGTCCTGCTGACTTGCGCGATGGACCGCGACCATCGGCAATATATATGCGCCCTTGAGTGCGCAAACGCTTTTCGGCAAAATCGGCAGCCGCACACCAGATGCCACGCGGGCCTTCTCCGTTCGCCTCGATCACTTCAAATGTGGTTTTGCTCAACGGCACAACATCAAGATAATTGATTGCTCGAAAACTCTGGGCGCCGGCAGCAAGCGGCAGGATGCCAGCAATAAAGGCGGAAAGAACAACAAGCCGCATTAATTTTCTCCCGTTTAATTGTTCAGAGATAAAGCGTTTGTTCAAAAATAGGGGCAAAACCGATCAAGTCAAAATCAAAGCACATCAAAGCACTGTGAGCAGGCAAAAGAAAACCCCGCCCGCAGTGCTCTGCGGACGGGGTTTAACTCGACCTGCCAACGGCTTACTGGTCGAGGAAGCTGCGCAGTTTGCGCGAGCGGCTAGGATGCTTGAGCTTGCGCAGCGCCTTTGCCTCGATCTGGCGGATGCGTTCGCGCGTCACCGAAAACTGCTGGCCGACTTCTTCCAGCGTGTGATCAGTGTTCATGCCGATGCCGAAGCGCATGCGCAGCACACGTTCTTCACGCGGCGTGAGACTGGCCAATACGCGGGTCGTGGTCTCCTTGAGGTTTTCCTGAATGGCGCTGTCCAGCGGCAGCACGGCATTCTTGTCCTCGATGAAATCACCCAGCTGGCTGTCTTCCTCGTCGCCAATCGGGGTCTCAAGCGAGATCGGCTCTTTGGCGATTTTCATCACCTTGCGGACCTTCTCCAGCGGCATTTGCAGCTTTTCGGCCAGTTCTTCTGGTGTCGGCTCCCGGCCAATCTCGTGCAGCATCTGGCGGCCTGTGCGCACCAGCTTGTTGATCGTCTCGATCATGTGCACCGGAATACGTATGGTGCGCGCCTGATCCGCGATGGACCGCGTGATCGCCTGACGGATCCACCATGTGGCGTAAGTGGAGAATTTATAGCCGCGACGGTATTCGAACTTATCAACCGCCTTCATCAGGCCAATGTTGCCTTCCTGAATAAGATCAAGGAATTGCAGGCCGCGGTTCGTGTATTTTTTGGCAATCGAAATCACCAGACGCAGGTTTGCCTCGACCATTTCCTTCTTGGCCTGACGGGCTTCTTTCTCGCCCTTTTGCACTTGCTGTACGATGCGGCGGAATTCGGAGATGTCCAGACCAACGTATTGACCCACCTGCGCCATATCCGTGCGCAGTTCGTCTACTTTGTCGGAGGACCGCTCGATGAACATCTGCCAGCCGCGACCTGCCTTGGCACCCATCCGCTCCATCCAGTTCGGATCAAGCTCGTAGCCGCGATACGCCTCGACGAATTCGGAGCGGTTGATGCGCGCCTGATCCGCAAGCTTTACCATCGCAGAGTCGATCTGCATGATCCGGCGGTTGATGCCATACAGCTGGTCAATCAGCGCCTCGATACGGTTGTTGTGCAGGTGCAGATCATTCACCAGCGCCACAATCTCGGAACGCAGTTTCTGATAGGCAACCTCGTTCTTGGCAGAGAAGGAGCCGTCTTCATTCAGCTGCGCGGAAATGCGGTTGTCCTGCATCTGGCTTAGCTTGACGTAGTCGTCCGCGATGATGTCCAAGGCTTCCAGAACTTGCGGCTTGAGTGCTGCCTCCATTGCAGCAAGCGACATATTTGCCTGCTCGTCCTCGTCCTCATCGTCATCATCGTCTGTGCTGATCGCGTTACCGTCGGCATCCAGCTCCTGCCGGTCCTCGCTTTTTGTCTCGGGCAAGCCACCAACAACAGGCACGACGGGCGTGGTTGCCCCTTCCTCGCCCATCTGGGTGCCAAATGTGGCCTCCAGATCGATCACATCGCGCAGCAGAATATCCTCGGAGAGCAGTTCGTCACGCCAGATGGTGATCGCCTGAAACGTCAGCGGGCTTTCGCACAGCCCGAGGATCATGGTGTTGCGCCCGGCCTCGATGCGCTTTGCGATCGCAATCTCGCCCTCGCGCGACAGCAGCTCGACGCTGCCCATCTCGCGCAGGTACATGCGCACCGGATCATCCGTGCGATCCAGCTTTTCGGAGGTGCCGGAGCCCAGCGTGATTTCACGCGCGCCCTCGGTAGTGGCAACATCTGTGCTGCCCTTTTCCTCTTCCTCGGCCTCTTCGTCCTCGATGATGTTGATGCCCATTTCGGACAGCATCGACATCACATCCTCGATCTGCTCGGAGGAGACCTGATCGGGCGGCAGGACCGTATTGAGCTGGTCATAGGTGATATAGCCCTTCTCGCGGGCATCGCCGATCATCTTCTTGACGGCGGCCTGGCTCATGTCCAGCGAATGGCCAGAGTCCTGATCGTCGTTCTTGGCATCGTCGTTGGTATCTTTAGCAGCCATCAAGAATTCCTCTACGTCTGAGCGCGAATCACTGGTCAGTGATTCGGTTTTTAGAATCATGCGGGGTTTATGGTGATTCTTAAACCCGACATCCTTATTTTTCCGCTAATTGCGCCGTTTTGGTTACCGCAGCGCCACAAGCACATCCCTTACGTCACACTTAGTGACCTTTTTTGCCGCCTTTGGAAAAGTCGATCCGGTCGAACATACTCCGGCTCAGCGCCACTTGCTCGCGGTCCAGTCGCGCGCCGTTGTCAGCGATAACATATTCCGCCTTGTCTTCCTGACCAGCCCGCTGCGCACGGTCCGCCGCTTTTGCCGCTTCGGCTAGTCGCCACGTCAGCCCCTCGTCCGCCTCGCCGCTCAGATCATCCGCCGCATCGCGCACTTCTTCCATGAGGCCGCGCACCGCCTCCAGCTTGGCCAGCTCTTCCGCAATGGTCATCGCCGTAATCTCGGCATCGCCCGGTTTGCGAATGCACGGCGTAATTGCCACATGGCGCTGGGACAGCAGATTTTCAAGGGCATCCGGCCCTAAAGCATCCGCGATAGCACTGCGCAGCGCATCTGCGCCGTCCGGTGCATGGCGCAAGACAAGATCGCGCAGACGCGCGTGATCGCTGTTCAGACAGGCCATGCTTTCCAGCCCGCTCTCGAACGGCTCGACCACGTCGGGGCAACTGATACAGGCCGCAAGAATGACTGCTTCGCGCAAATGGTCGGTGGCGCGCGCATCCGCGGCAATCCCCAGCATGGAAGATTTGGCCCCCGCCGTTGCCCCCTGCGGCGCCTTATTGCCCCACGGCTGGCCCCATTGCCTGTCTTTGCGCGGGGCCGTACCACCCCCCGCAGGTTTGGCGCGAAAAAGCTGCCAGCGCATGTCCTTGATGGCCTGCCCGTAATGGCTGCGAATACTCGGGTCCTTGATCAGCATGATCTTTTCGCGCAGGGATTTATCCAGTGCCGCCTTGCGCTCGGGGCTGTCGAACACGCGGCCCTCGATCTCGCGCTGCCACAACAGCTGCACCATCGGCACCGCCGCATCCAGCAGCTTTTGTACGGCAGCAGCACCCGAAGATTTCAACACATCATCAGGGTCCTGCCCCTCCGGCATCATGGCAAAGCGCAAGGACCGCCCCGCCTCCAGCAGCGGCAGCGCCAGATCAATCAGGCGCAATGCCGCGCGCTGGCCCGCCGCATCGCCGTCCAGCGTGATGACCGGCTCGTCACTGATGCGCCACATCATTGCCAGCTGGTTTTCCGTAATCGCGGTGCCCAAAGGGGCTACAGAAGCGCCGAACCCCGCCTCTGACAGGGCAATTACATCCATATACCCTTCAGCCACCACCAAGGGCTGCCCCTTGCCCGCAGCCACACGCGCGTCTTTCACATTGTAGAGGCTGCGGCCCTTGTCGAACAATTCTGTTTCCGGCGAATTGAGGTATTTCGCTTTGTCTTCAGGGTCCATCGCACGGCCCCCAAAGGCAATACACCGCCCCCGCGCATCGCGGATCGGATACATAATCCGGCCCCGAAACGTATCATAGGGCTTACCACCCTTGCTCGACGGTTTGGCCAGCCCCGCGCCGATGATCAACTCGTCCGCGATGTCCTTGCCTTTGAGCGCATCCCACAGGCCCTGCCAGCTGTCAGGCGCAAAGCCGATCTCCCAGCGGTCGCAGACGTCCTGCCGCAACCCGCGCCGGTCCAGATATTCCCGCGCCGCAGATGCAGCCCCGGTGCGCAGCTGCAAGCGGAACCAGCGCACGGCCAGTTCCATCACATCGGCCAGATCCTTGCGCGCATCGGCTTTTTCGACGGCGCGCGGATCACGTTCGGGCATGGGCATGCCCGCCTCGCCCGCCAGAATCTCCACCGCTTCCATAAAGCTCACGTTTTCTGTCTCGCGCACAAAGGAAATCGCATCACCCTTGGCGTGGCAGCCAAAGCAATAATAGAACCCCTTGCGGTCATCGACGTGGAAACTAGCGGATTTTTCCTGATGGAACGGGCAGGGCGCCCACATATCGCCTTTGCCCTGATTGGATTTGCGCGCATCCCACATGACTTTGCGGCCCACAACCTGTGACAGGCTGGAGCGGGTGCGCAATTCATCAAGGAAACCGGGTGGGAGACTCATACCTCACATATGGGCAGGCAAGCCCCAGAGTCCAGAAGGCGACCGTAAAATCAGCGCGGAAACCGGGCCGTTTATTGCGACAGACACAGCTCGTTCCATGCGGCGGACAGATCGGCAGTCTCGACGTCCGCCATCTCCATGCTGTAAATCCACGGGGCAACCACTGGCACGACAGCATTGTATTTCTCGGGCCATTCAGGCGCAGTTTCTGCGACATGGCCCTCCACATCGGACGCGTCCACTTTGGCGACACGCGCAGCCTGCACAGCAGCAACGACATCCCCCTGATACCCGCAATCTTTCTCCTTTGCCGCATCGGCAAAGGCGGGCGACGCAGCGACAACACATAAAATGACACTCAATACACGGATCATAACACACTCCAGAACAACAGATTTGCGGGTATCTTATCTGCGCGCAGCAACCGCTTCCAGTGCGGTCGTCAAATCGTTAACCAGCGTGACAGCCATTGAGCGGAAAACCGCGATCATGAATATATCCTCGCCGGTGCGCGTGATGCTGGCGTTCATATGCCCCAGCTGTGTGCGGGCAGTCGCCCCTACAGGAAAAGCGTGCAGACGCATATCCACCGGCACCAGCCGCGCCAGCACATCCGCACCGCCCTCACCCGTCAGCGTCACAAACGCCCATGCATCCGATTGATCCACCACCGCCGCATAAGCGCCCAAATCCGGATCGGGGGCCTGCCCCAGCAAAAAGGCCGCGCCCTGCCCCGTCCAGATCAGGCGCGCATTGCCGCTGGTCTGCCCCGGTGCGGGAAACGGCAGGCCCAGCGCGCGGTCCAGTGCGGCGCGCGATGCGCCCTCGAACGGGGTGACAGATGTAATCGGCCCCACGTCCAGCTCGGACACGGTTAACGCACCAATGGTGCGCGGCAACAGCCCCGCGCAGGGGCTTCGAGGTTCCAATTTACCCACGCAGACGCACTCCAGTCGGATCCACAAAGACGGGGCTGCAAATCTCGACCTCAACAGTCAGATCGCGCATATGGTCGCGCACCACCATCCGCTCGCCCATTCGCGCAGGTCCATTTTTCACAAACCCCAGCCCGATCATTGTGCCCGTACCCGGCGAATAGGCCACAGAGGTCACATAGCCCTGATCATTGGCATGCACGTGCGCGGCCCCTGCCCCGAAAACATGAGCCCCCGCGCTCAGCTGTTTGGCCGCATCCACGGGCCGCAACCCCACCAAACGTTCGCGCATCGGATCAACCAGGCCTTCGCGGGCGGCCATCACCTTGCCGATACAGTCCTTCTTGTCCGAGACCATCCGCTCCATCCCCACATCGAATGCCGTCACACGGCCGTGAATTTCGGAATGGGTGATATGCCCCTTCTCGATCCGCAGCACGTTGAGCGCCTCCATCCCGTAGGCCCCGCCCTCCATCGCTTTCGCGCGGCTGACCAATCCGGCAAACAGCGCCGCACCATAGCGCGCAGGCACAGCCACCTCGTAGGCATGTTCACCCGAAAAGCTGATCCGGAACAGACGCCCTTTGATCCCCAGCACGCCCATCCCGCCACAGGCCATGAACGGCCAGCTCTCGTTGTCAATCGGGGTATCCAGCAGGCCGTTCAGCAACTCCCGCGATTCAGGACCGGCAACCGCAAACTGCGCCCATTGCTCGGTAACAGAGGTAAATTCGACCGTCCATTCAGGATGCAGCGCTTGGGTCACAAACTCCAGATGCCGCATCACCTCGCCCGCCGCTGCGGTGGTGGTGGTCATCACATAATGCTCAGGCCCCATCCGCGCACAGGTGCCGTCATCCATCACCGTGCCATCCTCGCGCAGCATCAGGCCATAGCGCACACGGTTTTCTTTCAGCGTCGAGAACATGCCAGTATAAACAAAATCCAGCAGTTTGCCCGCATCCGGCCCCTGAATGTCGATCTTGCCCAGCGTACTCACGTCACACACGCCGACCGTGCGCCGCACATACCCCACCTCGCGGTCGCAACTCTGGCGCCACGTCGTCTCGCCTGCGCGCGGGAAATAGCTGGGCCTGTACCACAACCCCGCCTCGATCATCGGCGCACCCATCTCAACGGATTGCCTGTGCGACGTTGTAAACCGCTCCGGCGCAAAGCCCTTGCCCTGTGCCCCTGCCCCCAGTGCCGCAATCGCAATCGGTGAATAAGGGGGCCGGAAGGTTGTCGTCCCAGTCTCGGGTATCCCGCGCCCCGTGGCATCCGCCAGAACAGCCAACGCCCCCACGTTCGAGTTCTTGCCCTGATCCGTCGCCATCCCTTGGGTGGTATAGCGCTTCATATGCTCGACCGAGCGGAAATTCTCCACCGCCGCCTGCCTGATGTCCTTCACGCTCACATCGTTCTGGAAATCGAGCCATGCACGCCCCTTGCCCGCGACCACCCAGAGCGGTTCCAGACGGTAGGTACGGTCTTCGGCATCCGGTAACTCCGGCACTGTGACCTCATGCCCCAGATCCTCAACCACACACGCCGCTGCCGCAGCACCCTCCGCCAGACAGGCCGCCGTGGAGAACGCCCCGTTACACGCGCCCGCAGCCTGCAGCCCCGGCACCATATCCGGCACAGGCACAAACGCCGCAATGTCCTCGCGCCACTCGGGCCGTCCGTTCATGTGACAGGTGAGATGCACGGTGGGGTTCCAGCCGCCGGAGACGGCCATACAATCCGCCGCGATATCGATCATCTGCCCGCCCTTGCTGACCTTGATCGCCTTCAAACCAAGCCGCCCGCTGGACCCGCAGACCTGTGCGCCCAGATGCACCGGATACGGCACATCGCCCACATCAGCCTCCGCACGGCTGTCGATCAGCGCAGCGACTTTCACACCCGCCGCATGCAAATCCCGCGCCGTGCGGTGAGCATCATCATTATTGCCAAAAACGGCCACAGAATTGCCCCCCGCAACACCCCAGCGGTTCAGATAGGCACGCACAGCTCCGGCCATCATAATGCCCGGCCGGTCATTGTTCTGAAACGCAATCGGCCGCTCCAGCGCGCCTGCGCACAGCACCGCACGCCGCGCCGTGATCCGCCAGAAACACTCCAGCGGGGCCGCACTGCGCGGCAGATGATGGCTCACCCGCTCCAGCGCGCCATAGACGCCGCCATCATAAGCTCCCGTCACGGTCGTGCGTGTCATCAGGCGCACGTTCGGCATCGCCCCCAGACGGGCCACTTGCGCCGCTGCCCAGTCCGGACCCGCCATGCCACCCACATCCTCGACCTCGGCCAGCAGACGCCCGCCCATGGCGCTGTCCTCATCACACAAGATCACATCCAGCCCCGCATCCGACGCGACACTGGCCGCCATCAGACCCGCAGGCCCGCTGCCGATTACCAGCAGATCACAAAACGCAAAGGCACGGTCGTAGGTGTCGGGGTTATGCTTGCCGCTAAGGGTTCCCAATCCCGCCGCGCGGCGGATGATAGGCTCGTACAGCTTTTCCCAAAACGCCTTTGGCCACATGAAGGTTTTGTAGTAAAACCCCGCGCCCAGAAACGGTGCCGCCAGATCATTCACCGCCATCACATCGAATTTCAGCGAAGGCCACGCCGATTGCGAGCGCACCTCCAACCCTTCGTAAATCTCCTGCACAGTGGCTCGCACATTCGGCTCCGCCCCCGCGCCCGTCCCGATCGTCACCAGCGCGTTAGGCTCCTCCGACCCCGCAGTCAGGACGCCGCGCGGACGGTGATACTTGAACGACCGCCCCGTCAGACGCACGCCAGCGGCCAACAAGGCCGAGGCAACAGTATCCCCCGCGCGGCCCGTATAGGTGACCCCGTCAAACCGGAAGCTGACCTTTGCCCCAAGTCCCTTGTCCGATACTCTCATGCGCCCATGCTCCGCTTGACGTCTATAGCCAGCGCCGTCTCATAGATCTCGTGCGTGACCGTATTGCGCACCACAACAATCCATGCGCCGCACCCCGCCTCGTGCTGCCACAGATCATGCGTCTTGCCCGCAGGGTTTTCACGCAGATGCACATAATCGTCCCAGGCCTGCGCCCCCGCATCGGGCTCTGGCCGCGCCAAAGCCACCGCAGCCCCTTTGTAATAAAACTCGCGCCTGTCCCGCGCCCCGCATAAAGGACAATCAATTCTCATGCGAAACCTCCCCGAAAACACACTGGCACTTCTTTATTTTGCCCTTAAACTCAATCCCGCAGCCTGCAACGGGCGGGCTAGTGAAGATTATGCTGCGCACCGGTGCCCTCCTCGTCCATGATCCCGCGCCCTGTGCGGAAACGGTCCAGCCGGAATTTTTCGGCGGGTTTGTGGTGCCTACCTGTCGCCATCAGATGGGCAAAAGAATTCCCCGATCCGGGGATCGCCTTGAACCCGCCATAGCACCAGCCGCAGTTGATGAACAAACCCTCCGTATCCGTCTTGTCGATGATGGGCGAGCCATCGGGCGTCATGTCCATGATCCCGCCCCAGCTGCGCAACACCTTGGCTTTACCGATCATCGGCATCAGGGTCATGCCCGCCTCCATCACATGCTCGACCATCGGCAAATTGCCCCGCGCGGCATAAGAGGCGTAGAAATCCAGATCGCCACCAAACACCAGACCACCCTTGTCGGACTGGCTGATATAAAAATGCCCCATGCCGAAACTGATCACATTGTCGATCACGGGCTTCAGCCCCTCGGTCACAAAGGCCTGCAATACATGGCTCTCGATCGGCAAACGCATACCCGCCATCGCCGCCACCTGAGACGACCGCCCCGCCACTACAATCCCGACTTTCTTGGCCCGGATGGCGCCACGCGTCGTCTGCACACCGCGCACAACGCCATTCTCGATGTCGATACCCGTCACTTCACACTGCTGGATCAGGTCCACCCCCCGCAGGCTCGCGCCGCGCGCATAGCCCCAAGCCACCGCATCATGCCGCGCTGTGCCAGAGCGGCGCGAGAGCAACCCGCCATAGACCGGAAAGCGCGTATTCTCGAAATCCAGATAAGGGGCAATCTTGCGCACACCTGCCAGATCCAGCAGTTCCGCATCGTCGCCCTGGCCCACAATCGTGTTGCCCCGGCGCACATAGGCATCGCGCTGCCCGTCCGAATGGAACAGGTTCAACTGCCCGCGCTGGGACAGCATCACGTTATAGTTCAGGTCCTGCTCCAGACCCTCCCAAAGCTTGAGGCTGTGAGAATAGAACTGTGAATTGCCGTCCAGAAAGTAGTTTGCGCGCACAATGGTCGTATTGCGGCCCACATTCCCGCCGCCCAGATAGCCCTTTTCGATCACGGCGATATTCGTCATGCCGTGCTCTTTCGCGAGGTAATAGGCTGTGGACAAGCCATGCCCGCCACCGCCGATAATGATCGCATCGTATTCGGCCTTGGGCTCCGCATCGCGCCAGTGCGGCTGCCAGCCTTTGTTGCCGCTCAAGCCCTCGCGCAGAATGCGCCATCCCGAAAACCGCATCCCCTGCCCCTCGTCTATGCTGGGTGCAGTGTTGCAAACCTGTCCTGCACTCGCAATCGTCAAATCACCTCTGAAGGTAGATCGCCTGTGCGGCCAGCGTGACAGCTTGCATGGCAGCACTGTAGGATGCAGGACCGTAGCTGATCCGCGCCACACCCGCCGCCTCCAGATCGGCACGCGGGGCCAGGCCAGCAAACACCAGCACATTGACAGGCAGCGAGACCTGCGCGCAGATTTGCGCAATCAGCGCGGCATCGCCCAACTTTGGCACGAAGAATCCCGAGGCCCCCGCCGCCGCATAGGCTTGGCCCCGCGCACTGGCCTCCGCCACGAGGCCGGCATGATCCGCCGCATCCGATTGCAAGAACAGGTCCGTGCGGGCGTTGATAAAGAAATCAGGCCCCACAGCTGCGCGAATGGCCGCAATCCGCGCACAATGTTCCTCGATGTCCCACAGCCCCGCGCCCTGCACGCGCCGGTCCTCGAAGTTCATGCCGATGGCACCCGTGTCCGCCAGCATCTTGGCATGTGCGGCGACAATCTCTGGTGCATCGCCATAGGCGCCCTCGAAATCCACGCTCAGCGGGACATCCTGCGCCCCTGCAATGTGTGTCGCCAGCCTCAGCAAATGCGTCATCGGCAACTGCTCGCCATCGCCATAGCCCTGCACCGCAGCAACAGCCAGACTGCCCGTGGCCAGCGCAGGCGCCCCGCCTGCGGCAATCGCAGCCGCCGATCCGGCGTCCCAACAGTTATACAACACCACAGGCGCACCCTTGATGTGCAGCGCCGCAAATTCATGTGCCTTGTTGCTCATCGTGTGTCTCCTCGGGCGGCAAAACCGCGTTCCAGTTCAATCAGTTTTTGTTTCCGCCACAGCCCGCCGCCATAGCCGGTCAGGCTTCCGTCTGCACCCAGCACACGGTGGCAGGGAATAGCAATCGCAATCGGGTTGGCGCCATTGGCGCGCGCCACAGCGCGGGTGGCCTCCGGTCGGCCCATATCGCGGGCAAGCGCCGTGTAACTGCGGGTCTGACCTGCGGGAATTTTGCGCAAGGCCGCCCAGACATCTTGCAGGAACGGGGTGCCCAGCGGGCGCAGCGGGGTGATGAAGTCTGCACTGGTGCCCGCCATAAAAGCCGCCATTTCCCGCTCGATCCTGTCGGTTGCGGCAAAGCGGCCAAAACCCAGCGATCCCTTGGCGTCGCGCCGCAACGCCGCCAGCTCGGCTGGCAAGGCGCGCCTTTCAGTAAACTCCAGCAAATGCAGCGCGTGCTTGGACGACACCGCCACCATCGCCCCCATCGGCGTCTCGATCCAGTCCGCGCGCAGCACCGCATCCTTGATGAAGGCACCGGGTGGCAGACCTGTCCAGTCCGCAAAGGCCGCACGAAAGGCCGAGGCCGAGCTGTAGCCCGCCTCCAGCTGTGCATCGATCACACGCGCACCGCCCACCAGTTCGGCACCGCCCGCGCGCAAACGCGCCAGCCGCGCGATCTCGAGGAATGTCATGCCGAAATGCCGCTTGAACGCCCGGCGCACAGTCGAGAGGTCATAGCCCAGCGCCGCAATGTCCCCTTCCGCCCAGCGCCTTGCAGGGTCAGCCTCCAATGCGGCCAGCAGAGCTTTCACCGCAGGATCGCCTTCGGCGGCAGGGGCCATTGGGTGGCAGCGTTTGCACGCACGGTATCCCGCCTCGATCGCCGCGCCCATCGTGTCAAAGAATGTACAATTCACGTACTTGGGTTTTCGCGCAAGGCAGGTCAGGCGGCAAAATACACCCGTGGAGGAAACCCCCACCCATGCGCGCCCGTCCCATGCGGGATCGCGCGCAAGCAAAGCGGCATACAGTGTGGCGCTATCGGGCAAATCAAACATCATGGCAGCAGAATAGCCTGCCCGCGCAGGGCTGTCCGCCGCCAATCAGGCGTTTATTCAAGAAACATCAGTGGATGAAATCGCACAAGTATCCGTCATGTGCCCAGCCTTTGACCGGAAGTTCCTGATAGAGATGCGGCCCGCCGGTGGGCGAGGTCGAACGGTACGCGCCAAGCACCGGCACCCAGCGGCCCTTGCGCCCCGCCGGATCATAGACCACCACCGCGAACCGTTTGAGATTGCGCATGACTTTGTGCTGTGTGCCCGGCCCGCTGCGGACACTTAAAAACCCGTCCGGCCCGTTCACAGTACACACCGTCGCGTTCGAGGGTGATCTGCTTTCGGGCTGCTCGCACGCCAAACCGTTCAGGAAGACCTCCCCGAAATCGCCCCGCTCTGCCGCAGCGGGGGCGGCCATAAAGGCCGCCCCCGCAATAAGTACCGCTTTCGAATCAGAGACCTTTGGCCTGATAGCTGGCCGCCACCTTGCCGATGGAGACGATATAGGCCGCTGTGCGCAGATCGGTCACATCGTCACGGCCATGCCAGATCTTTGCCATCGAATCGTAGGCGATCCGCATGGTGTCATCGAGGCCGGAGCGCACCAGCTCCAGCTCTCCCGCGCCGCGCAGGTATTGATCTTTGAAGTTGGGCGACAGCGTCCAGTTGATCGAGGTATCGCGGCTGATCCGCTCCAGCTCGTCCACGATCAGCTGGTGGCGGCTTTCTTCCTGACGGCGGCCCATCCGGCCAAAGCGGATATGGGAGAGGTTCTTGACCCACTCGAAATAGCTGACCGTCACACCGCCCGCGTTTGCGTACATGTCGGGGATAATCACAGTGCCCTTGTCGCGCAGGATTTCATCCGCCCCTGCCGTTGTCGGGCCGTTCGCCGCCTCGATGATCAGCGGCGCCTTGATCCGGTGGGCGTTGCGCAAGTTGATCACCCCCTCAAGGGCGGCAGGGATCAGAATATCGCAGTCCGCTTCCAGAAGGCTGGCGCCATCCTCGACGAATTTGCCCCCCGCAAACCCCTTGGGCGAGCCTTCGGCCGTAATGTGCTGCTTGAGCGCTTCGATGTCGATACCGTCGTCGTTCCAGATGGCACCGTTATACTCGATCACGCCGATCACGGGTGCGCCGTCTTCCTCGCTCAGGAATTTGGCCGCGTGATAGCCCACGTTGCCAAGGCCCTGCACCACCACACGCTTGCCATCCAGTGTGCCGGACATGCCTGCTTTCTTGACACCTTCACTGTCGCGGAAGAACGCACGCAGGGCGTATTGCACACCGCGCCCCGTAGCCTCTGTGCGACCATGGATGCCGCCTGCGTTGATCGGCTTGCCCGTCACACAGGCGGCACCGTTTATATCGGTGGTATGCATGCGCTTGTACTGGTCGGCAATCCACGCCATCTCGCGCTCGCCCGTGCCCATGTCGGGTGCGGGTACGTTTTGCGCAGGGTTGATCAGGTCACGCTTGATCAGCTCGAAGGCAAAGCGGCGGGTGATCATTTCCAGCTCGTGCTCTTCATATTCGCGCGGATCAATGCACAGTCCGCCTTTGGAGCCGCCAAACGGCGCCTCGACCAGTGCGCATTTGAAGGTCATCAGCGCCGCCAGCGCCTCTACCTCGTCCTGATTGACGCCCAAGGAATAGCGGATGCCGCCCTTGACCGGTTCCATATGCTCGGAGTGCACCGAGCGGTAGCCGGTGAATGTCTTGATGTCGCCACGCAGGCGCACGCCAAAGCGCACGGTATAGGTTGCATTACAAACCCTGATCTTTTCGACAAGGCCGGGCTTGAGGTCCATCAAGTCAACCGCACGGTTGAACATCAGATTGACGCTGTCGCGAAAGCTCGGCTCGTTAGGGGATTGGCTCATCAGAGGCTGCCTTTTCATAGGTCTGTAAGAAACGCAAAAATATGCGCGGGGAATCCGTCACTGACGGGGACTGTAAGCTTTGCATATGCATATTGCCAATTTTTTAACCGTTTTAAAAAGACATCAGTGCGAGAGGCTTACATCCCTTTATCCTTTGCTCTGTGCGCGTGCGGATACCCTGCACCCCTCATCCATACCGGCGATAGGTTAATCGGATCTGAAAAGGACACAAACCCGCCATATCCCGGACAGAAGGACAACTGCGGATCCGCTGGCACAGGCCCCACAACGACTCACCGGGAGTGAAACCGGCTGGACAAATGCGCAAGCCTCTCACTGTTTACCCCTGCGAAACACTGCACGAAATATGTCGCCATTACATCTTAAATGCCTTTAAAATATGACTTTAAAGCATGATGTCGCCCCATTTTGGCCACGTTCATCCTGCATAAGGTTCGGTTATAAAGCCAAAGGTCCCGTCGCTTTGACAGGGCGCGGCATGAGAGGTGAAGATGATGTCAAAACTGTTTTCGACTACAGCCGTCCCGGCTCTTGCGGGACGGATAAAAAATCCGGACTTGTGCCGGTTCGCGCAGGAAGAAGACGGTGCCACAACTATCTTCGCAACTGCCGTAATCCTGATGCTGGTCGCTATCGCCGGTATCTCTTTTGACTTGCAGCGCAACGAAATGGAGCGCGTTCAAATCCAGAACACAGCCGACCGCGCCGTTCTGGCCGCTGCCGACCTTGATCAAACCCTGTCGCCAAGTGCCGTTGTGCAAGACTATTTCACAAAGGCGGGCATTCCGCAGCGTGCAAACACGATCACGGTTGACGAAGGTCTGAACTACCGGACTGTATCCGTGAACGCCGACAGTGTTACGCCAACAAACTTTATGAAAATGCTTGGCATCGATTCACTGCCCCTGCGCAGCTATGCAGAAGCAGAAGAGCGTGTGAACAATGTCGAAATCTCGGTGGTTCTCGATATCTCCGGCTCCATGGGGTCGGGCGACAAGATGGCCAACCTGCGCAGTGCCGCAAAAACATTCGTTGATACGGTCATCAACCCGTCGACCAAGGATCTCGTCTCTATCAACGTGATTCCCTATTCCGAGCATGTGAGCGCGGGTCCTGAAATCATGAACCAGTTCAATGTGGCATGGAACAATCCTTACAGCCATTGCCTTGAATTCACTGACTCGGATTTTGATACCTCGACCCTGCGGCGCAACAAACAATACGGTCAGGTCCAGCATATGGAGTGGGGCAACGGCGGCCAGAACCTGCGCAACCCGGTCTGCCCCGTTGGCGTACACGAGGACGTTGTGGCCTTCAGCCAGGACACCGCTGCTCTCAATAACAAGATCGACCGTCTGGTGCCCCGCGGCAGTACGTCCATCTTTGCGGGCATGAAATGGGCAGCAGGTCTGCTGGATCCCGACTTCAATTCGATCAACGTAGCGCTGGCTGCAAATGGCACAACAGATCCTGTTTTTGCCGCGCGCCCTGCACCCTTCAGCGACCGCGAGACATTGAAAACCGTGATCCTGATGACCGACGGACAAAACCATTTTTCTTATCGGATTAACGACAACTACTACGCCAACTACAGCCACGCGGCCCATTGGAACAGCTACAGCCTTGACTGGTATCTGAACCGCTATGTTAACAGCTGGCAGCACAACCAGTGGAAATATCTCAAATACTGGCCCGAATATGGTGACAGTCTGCTGAGCAACGTCTGCAATGCCGCAAAAGACAAGAATATCGTGATCTGGTCCATCGGCTTTGAAGTATCCGACCATGGTGCAAATGTTATGCGCGATTGTGCCTCCTCTCCCAGCCACTTCTTCCGGGTCGAGGGTGTCGAAATCAGAGACGCGTTCAGTGCAATCGCACGCCAAATTAACCAGCTGAGGCTCACACAATGAATATGCGTATGAACAAATACCTGCGCCGTTTCCGCAAGGAGGAAAAGGGCTCGATCTATACCGTCGAATTCGTCATCATTTTCCCGATGTTTTTCGTCGCTTTCATGTTCGGCTTTGAATTGAGCATGAACTCCATCCACCAGATGCGGCTGGACCGCGGCCTTGAGGTAACAACCCGCGAAATCCGGTTGAACACGTCCAAGCAGTTCACCCACGACACACTGAAGAAAACAATCTGCGCAAATACCGGCGGCCTGAAAGACTGCGAGACAAACCTGCGTCTGGAAATGATCCCCACCAATCCGCGCACGTTCACGTCCCTGCCCGCCAGTGCCGATTGTATCAATTCTGCACAGCCGGTTTCTCCGGTCCGTGGCTGGTCGCTAGGTCAACAGCACGATCTGATGCTGCTGCGGGCCTGCTACCGGTATATTCCGATGTGGGGCCAATACGGACTGGGCCGCGCGCTCGATGAAAACGGCGCTAAAGACGGCTTTGCAGAAATGGTCGCAATCAGTGCCTTCGTACAGGAGCCAAGATAATGTTTAACGTTAAGTCCAAATCCTTTCTCCGGAGCAGGTTTGCACAAGAGGAAAAAGGGTCAGCGTCTATCGAAGCCGTGATTATGATCCCGCTGATCTTCTTTGTGGTGCTGTCCATCTTCACGCTTTTTGATGCCTTCCGCCAATATACGATGCATCAAAAAGCGGCCTACACGATCAGCGACATGATCTCTCGCGAGACATTGCCGATCAACGGTAACTATCTTAACGGGGCGCATGCGCTGTTTGACACACTAACCCGCTCTCCGCAGGACAGCACAATCCGCGTGTCGATCGTGCGTTACGACAGCAAGAACAACATCGTCAAACTGGACTGGTCAAAGACTCGGGGCAGTGCGACAGGACTGACAAACCAGAACGTGCGCACCTGGACCGACAAGCTGCCGATTATGGTACACAATGAACGCATGATTATTGTCGAGACTTTCGCCAATTACGTGCCACCGTTCCAGACCGGCCTCGTGAACCGTGAAATTGCAAACTTCATTTTCACACGCCCGCGCTATGCACCGCAAGTGTTGTGGAGCAACAGCTGACCCCTTCTACAGGGTCCGAACAAAAAATCCCCGGCTGGATCACACCAGCCGGGGATTTTCTTTTGTAGAGATGGCATCGGATACAGGGACAGAATGCACGAACACCCCCTGTGTTTATGAATCCTGCTTCAAATCCCGCTGTGCCATCATCGCGGCGATAATCTCGGACATGAATTTGGTCTGGCTGGCAGGGGTCATGCCGCCCACCCCGATCCGGCGGCCCACCCGCCACCACAGGCCGGGGCGCCATTCATTCGGCGCACCCGATCTGGTGCGGATCAAAAACCCGTTTGAGGGTTTGAAGGCAAAAAATCCACGGTCCATCCCGTCAATATCCGCAATCAGGGCAATCACTGTGCCGTCACTGTCGCGCAGCTCTGTTTCCGTCAGCTCGATCCGCGTGGCGGTGGCACGGCGCATTTTATCCGCCATCCACAGCGCCGCGGCACCGAGTGCCACCAGAAACACGCGCCATTCGAGCGCAGGCGATTGAACCACAGCAATATAGATCAGCAGCAGGCCCAGAACCCCCAGCATCCCCATCCCCAGATACCGCCGCCCCGCAGCGGCATTGGCAGTGGCCAGAATTTCATGCGGATCGGTCTTTTGCATCATAGCCGGGGGCAGATCATCGGTTGGGGTCATGGCGGTACTCCTTTGCCAGACCCCTAGAGGGTGAATTGAAATCCGGCAAGTCTTCGCAGGCGGCTGCCCTTCACGCCTTCCGCTTGGGCCGCACCTCGTATCCGCGCTCTTCCGGCTCGTCGTCCACCAGTTCCATCGGGAAGCCGTCGGCCAGAATGGACAGGCCCGTGGCCTCCTCCAGCCGCTCGATCATACGGTCACTTTGCGCGCGCATGCCGTAGCGGCTCTGCCCGTCCGTCATCATCGCGATCATCAGCGGCGAGATTTCCAGCGGCACGCCTGCATCATCCGCCAGCTTCTGGAACAGCCCGATGTCCTTCTGGATCAGGTCCATCGTAAAGTTCACATCGCGCGAGCCGGACAGGATCAGCTGGCTTTCCGTCTCGTGCACAAAGCTGGTGCCGGACGACATGGCAATCGCCTCGTAGGTCATGCCAAGGTCCATGCCCTGCGCCTTCATCACCGTCAGCGCCTCGCAGAGCGTCAGCAGGTTGGCCGTGGCCAGATAGTTGGTCATCACCTTGAGAACGCTGGCATTTCCGATGTCACCCACATGCAGGATACGCCGCCCCATATGCGTCAGCACCGGCAGCACACGCTCAAACGTGGCGCGGTCACAACCTGCGTAGATGCTGATGTTGCCCGTGTCCGCGCGGTGGCATCCGCCCGACACGGGACAATCCACCGCCTGCCCGCCCGCCGCCTGCACCAATGCCGCCAGCCGCTTGATCTCGGACGCATCAGTGGTCGACATCTCCAGCCAGATCTTGCCCGCCGTCACTTCCGGCACCATCTGCTCGACCACCGCCGCCGAAGCGGCAGGGCTGGGCAAGCAGGTAATCACCGCATCACAATCGCGCATCATCTGCGCAGGGCTGCCGCACGCCTTTGCCCCGCGCGCAACCATTCCGGCCACCAAGTTGGCGTCCAGATCATGCACGCTCAGGTCCACCCCGTTGCGCAGCAGGCTGCCCGACAGTTTGCCGCCGACATTGCCCAGCCCGATAAATCCGATTTTCATGTTTTCTCTCCCTGACAGTTTCGGCCAGCGTTGCGCCCGCCCGCGCACGCGTCCATCCCAAATGCGACCTCTGCGCATTTGTGCACAATAGGCCTGCGGAACGCCGCCTTGTCTGGCGCAGTCTGACACCCTAATTTCAGATCAACAGATTATCAGGAGTTTTCCCATGTCGATCAGACCCGTCCTTGAGACCCGCGCAGCCCAAGCCACGCTGGAAGGTGCAGGCGTCAAACTGCACCGCGCTTTCGGCTTCCATGACCCCAGCGAGCTGGATCCGTTCCTGCTGTTCGATGATTTCCGCAACGAGCGGCCCGTCGACTTCGAGAAGGGCTTTCCATGGCACCCGCACCGCGGGATCGAGACGATTACTTATGTGCTGGAAGGCACCGTTGCCCATTCCGACAGCCTCGGCAATACTGGCACGCTGGGTGCGGGAGATGTGCAATGGATGACTGCGGGCAGCGGCATCCTGCATCAGGAAATGCCCGCCGGTAACGCGCGCGGCCAGATGCACGGCTTCCAGCTGTGGGGCAATTTGCCCAGCGCGCAAAAGATGACCGCGCCGCGTTATCAGGACATCACATCGGACGGCATCCCCGAAGTGATAGACGATGACGGCACGCGCGTACGTGTGATCACGGGCGAATTCTGGGGCAAGCGCGGTCCGGTAGACGGCATCGCCGCCGATCCGCAATATCTGGACGTGACCGTCCCTGCTGGCGTGCGCAAGACGTTTAAGATCGACACCTACCGCCGTGCCTTTGCCTATATCTTTGAGGGTGCAGGTGCCTTTGTAGACGCCTCGCGCCCCTCCGGCATCCTGCTGGAAAAGGAAGTAGCGGGCGAGGAGCTGAACATCCGTGACATGTCGGGCGACCGCACATTGGTGCGCTTTGGGTCAGGGGACGAAGTGACGGTGCAGGCGGGACCGGACGGCCTGCGTTTCCTGCTGATTTCCGGCGCGCCGATTGACGAGCCTGTGGCCTGGCATGGCCCGATCGTGATGAACACCCGTGCGGAGTTGATGCAAGCGGTGAAGGAGCTGAACAACGGCACCTTCATCAAACCCGCCCACTAATACTCAGGTCACCGCGCGGCGCACCATACCGCGATACTGCGCGGTGACTTCCTCCAGCGACAAACGCCCGCCCGCGCGGAACCATGTGTTCACGCCCGTCAGCATGGCGATGATCGCCAGCGTGGCAATCTTGGTATCGTCCACACGGAACACCCCCGCCGCCACACCGTCCCGCAATATCTGCTCCAGCCCGTTTTCATAGGTCCGGCGCAGGGCTTCGACACGGGCAAAATTCTCCGGCGTCAGGTTGCGCAACTCCATATAGGCGATGAACACCGCATCGGGGCGCGCGTGGTGGAACCGGATGTGAAAGCCTACAAAAGCATCCAGCCGCGCATCCGCAGGCAACGTCGCATCATCCACCGCCGCCGCCAGCAAATCGGTCATGTGACCTTCCATGAGATCAAACAACAAGGACTGCTTGTCTGGCGTATAGTTATAGAGCGCCCCCGCCTGCACACCGACGTCTGCCGCAATCGCGCGCATGGACACCGCCGCAAACCCGCCGCGCGCAAACAGCTTGAGCGCCGCCTCGCGCACGCGCGGCCCTGTGATGTCTGAATGTGATCCTGCGGTGCGTGCCATAGTTTCTGCTTATCTGAACAAACGTTCAAAAAAGCAAACCCTTTCCCGCCAGCATCCACCAAGACACTTGCAACAAGGTGCCCCGCTGGTGCACACCGTGGGGCATGAAACGCGCGCACGCCTCCCTTGCCCTTTTGGCCGGTCTGACCTTTGCGGGCGGCTGCACCCAGTTTCCCGCGCTTGACCGCACATTGACACCCGAACTCGCGGCATCGGACTATCCTGCGCTTGTGCCGCTGGCGCCCGTGTTGGCCTCTATCGAGGTCGCAGGGGTGGAGCCGGTACAGGCTGGCGCCGCCCTCGACGCCCGCGTGAGTGCCCTAAAGTCACGTGCAGCGCGCATGCGCGGTTCTGTGCTCAGCGGCGCGGAACGGCAGCGGCTGGAAAAAGGGCTGTAATAAGCCCGCACCACGCCACGCTTGATCCGTTGCACGGGGCCTGCGTTCGGGCTACATCGGCTGCAACTTCAGTCACGCAAAGGATGCATCGCCATGACAACACCACTTCGCCTCGGGATTGCGGGTCTGGGAACGGTTGGCGTGGGCGTGGTGCAGATCCTGCGCAAACAGGCGGCCCTGATCGAGGCGCGCACAGGCCGTGCGGTTGTTATCTCTGCCGTGTCCGCGCGCAGCAAATCGAAAGACCGTGGCGTGAACCTGTCCGGCTACGCGTGGGAGGATGATCCAGTCAGCCTTGGCAAACGCGACGATGTCGATGTGTTCATCGAGTTGATCGGCGGCGATGAGGGCCCCGCAAAAGACGCCACCGAAGCGGCATTGGCGCTGGGTAAAGACGTGATCACTGCCAACAAGGCAATGCTGGCGATGCACGGTCAGGCGCTGGCCCTTGCCGCCGAAGAAAAAGGCTGCGTCATCAAATACGAGGCAGCCGTGGCAGGTGGCATCCCCGTGGTCAAAGCCCTGCGCGAAGGGCTGGCGGGCAACGAGATTACGCGCGTGATGGGCGTTATGAACGGTTCATGCAACTATATCCTGACGCGGATGGAGACCTCCGGCCTGCCCTACGCCGATATCTTCGCCGAAGCAGACGGGCTGGGCTATCTGGAGGCGGACCCGCAGCTGGACGTGGGCGGCATCGACGCGGCGCACAAGCTGGCGATCCTGTCGGCACTGGCCTTTGGCTGCCAGGTCAATTTTGCGGGGATCGAGCTGGAGGGCATCAGCCGCGTCTCGATCGAGGATATCCGCGCCGCTGCCGATATGGGCTATAAAATCAAGCTGCTGGGCGTGGCCCAAATGACGGGGCGCGGGCTGGAACAGCGCATGCAGCCGTGTCTGGTGCCCGACACCTCGCCGCTGGGCCAGTTGCAGGGCGGCACCAATATGCTGGTGCTGGAAGGTGACGCCGTGGGCCAGATCGTGCTGCGCGGTGCAGGTGCCGGTGCCGGTCCCACCGCCAGTGCCGTGCTGTCGGACATCTGCGATATTGCGCGCGGCTACCGTGGCCCTGTCTTCGGCCAGCCCGCCAAGACGTTGCAAGCCGCAACCCCCGCGCTCAGCCAGCGCCCTGCCCCCTATTATCTGCGCATGGCGCTGACCGACAAACCGGGTGCACTGGCCAAAGTCGCCGCTGTGCTGGGCGATTCGGGCGTGAGCATTGACCGGATGCGCCAGTACGGCCATGTGAACGACCACGCGCCTGTGCTGATCGTGACCCATAAAACCACCCGCGCCGATATCGACCACGCGCTGGCCGCTTTCGGTGCCACCTCCGTGGTCTCGGGTGATCCGGTCGCCCTGCGGATCGAGGAAGTCTGATCCGGCCTGACACTCACACGCCAGCCACTCATAAGGAAGACCCCCATGGATAAAGCAGCTGCATTTCTGGGGGTCGAGACCTCGCTCACGGGGCGGCGCTGGATCGGGCCGGGGGTTGAGGCGGTGCGCGCGTCCGAGGCGTTGCACCAGCAGTCGGGCATCCCGATGGCGGTCTGTCAGGTGCTGGCCCAGCGCGGTGTCGAGGCACCAGAGGCCGCCGCATTCCTCGCCCCTGCCCTGCGGGATCTGCTGCCCGATCCGCGCAGTCTGCGCGATATGGAGAAAGCCGCCACGCGATTCCTGCATGCGGTCAAAACCCGCCAGCGCATAGCCGTTTTTGCCGATTACGACGTGGATGGCGGCAGCTCTGCCGCCTTGTTGCTGGTCTGGTTGCGCCAGATGGGGCGCGAGGCGACGCTCTATGTGCCCGACCGCATCGACGAAGGCTATGGCCCCAACGACGAGGCGATGGCCGAACTGGCGGCAAAGCACGACCTGATCATCTGCGTCGATTGTGGCACGCTCTCGCACGGTCCTATTGCCGCTGCCAAAGGCGCGGATGTGATCGTGCTGGACCACCACTTGGGGGGGGAAACCTTGCCCGACTGTCACGCCGTGGTGAACCCCAACCGTCAGGACGAAGACGGCGCGCTGGCGCATCTGTGTGCGGCTGCGGTGGTGTTCCTGATGCTGGTAGAGGCAGGTCGACAGCTGCGCGAGGAAACTGTTAAAGGCCCCGACCTGATGGCGATGCTGGATCTAGTGGCCCTTGCCACGGTGGCCGATGTGGCACCTCTGATCGGCGTGAACCGCGCGTTTGTGCGTCAAGGCCTCAAGGTCATGGGCCGCCGCGAAAGGGTCGGCATTGCCGCCCTTTCGGACATCGCGCGCATGGACACGGCCCCCGCCGCCTATCATCTGGGCTTCATGCTCGGCCCGCGCATCAACGCAGGCGGGCGTGTGGGCAAAGCTGATCTGGGCGCGCGCCTGCTGGCCACCGATGACCCCCATGAGGCCGCCGCCCTGTCGGAACGTCTGGACCTGCTCAACACCGAGCGCCGCGATGTCGAGAATGCCGTGCGCGCCAGTGCGCTGGCGCAGGCAGAAGAGCGTGGCACCGATGGCGCGCTGGTCTGGGCTGCTGGCGATGGCTGGCATCCGGGTGTGGTCGGCATTGTCGCCGCACGGCTGAAAGAGGCCGCAGGCCGCCCTGCCGTGGTGATCGGGCTGCACGGCGGCATTGGCAAAGGCTCCGGCCGGTCGGTGACGGGCATTGATCTGGGCGCGTGCATTCAAAAGTTGGCCATGCAGGGCGTGCTGCTAAAGGGTGGCGGGCACAAGATGGCGGCGGGCCTCACCGTCGAGGAAGACAAGCTGGAAGACGCCATGGCGCAACTGACCGCGCTGCTGGAAAAACAGGGGGCCCATCTGCGCGGTCCGTCCGATCTGCGCCTCGACGGGATGCTGATGCCCGATGCCGCCAGCGTCGAGTTGTCCGAGGCCGTCGAATCAGCAGGCCCCTTTGGCGCTGGCGCACCTGCGCCGCGCTATGTTTTTGCCGGCATGCGAATCTTCTCCGCCCGCCGCGTGGGGGAAAGTCACCTCAAGGTCAGTTTCGGCGATGGTCATGGCAAACGACTGGATGCAATCTGCTTCGGGGCCTACGATTCGGCGCTGGGTCCAGCACTCGAGGGCCATGGCGGCGCGCATTTCCACCTTGCCGGACGGCTCGACATCAATACATGGCAGGGCCGCCAGACCGTGCAGCTCAGGCTCGAAGATGCAGCCCGCGTGTAAAATACAAAAAAACAGCAGTAAGTCGGAAATTTAATCTTGCGCCACAGCAATTGATTGCTTAGAGAAACCTCACCAAGTGTGGCCCGTTCGTCTATCGGTTAGGACGTCAGGTTTTCAACCTGAAAAGAGGGGTTCGACTCCCCTACGGGCTGCCACATTTCCCCAGAATATCAGTAGACTACAGGTGCTGGGCCCGAATACCGCTTCGATTGGCCTTATTATGGTTGAAACAGATTGTTTCTAAAATTCCCCCTCAAATGTGGCTAAAATCTGTTATGTATGCGTCAGGGTTTCGGCATTCTTGTGCCAAAATGAAACCACAGGATGGGGCAGCACCGTCCACAGACGAAGTGAAGGGCCGCACTGTGCAGCACGCCTCCTCTGAAACTAAGGACCGGCTCCGCCCGTACCTGCCAGTACGGGAGCCAGAATGCGGGCCTGGCCTGCGATAGGAATGGCCTGCGATACGAACGGCACACCGAATGGATCGACGTGCCTACATGAACGACCAAATGACCCTGGGGGGTTTGGACTATGGAAAGATTTGATGCTGATCAGCCTGGTTACGGCATGGCAACATTTGCAGCGGCAAGCGGCGATATGAACGCGCATTTGTCGCTGATGTTGTCTGCACCGTCCCTGTTCGAATTAGAGGGGACAGAACCGGCGCGTGATGCCCCGTACAGCGCGTCGCTGTACCGCTCGGGCGGCAAGCGTTTGCTCGAGACTGTGCTGATTATTCTTAGCTTGCCGTTTTTCGTGCCTGTGGTGGCTTTGTGCGCGGTGGCGCTCTGGCTTGAAGGGGGTAACCCGTTTTACCGTCAGGCCCGGCTGGGGCAGAATGGCAACCGCTTCTCGATCCTCAAGCTGCGCACAATGGTGCGCAACGCAGATGCCGTGCTGGAAGACTATCTGGCCAGCGATCCCGACATGCGCCGCGAATGGGACGAAAAGCAAAAGCTGATCAACGATCCGCGTGTGACCCGTGTTGGCGCGCTGCTCCGCTCGACCTCGCTGGACGAGTTGCCACAGTTGTGGAACGTATTTAAGGGTGACATGAGCCTGATCGGCCCGCGCCCTATGATGCCCGAGCAGCTGCCGATGTACGGTGATCCGGCGCATTACTTTGCCCTGCGCCCGGGAATTACCGGGCTGTGGCAGATTTCTGCCCGCAATGAAAACCGTTTTTCCTTCCGCAACGAAGTTGATGCGACATACAACACCTCCATGTCCGTCACAGGCGATATTGCGATCATCTTCAAGACCGTCGGTGTGATGTTGCGCCGCACAGGGTGCTGAAGCACTCACGCGCACTTTGACTTCAACCCGACATGCGGTATCTTAGCCTCATGTTCAGAACCCGAAAGCCTGATCCCATGAAGGATACTTATACATCCTCGACTGCCGAGCCTTCGGCAGAGCGCAGTGACCGTATGGTGCCTGCGCAGGGCAGCTTTACACGCCCCCGTCGCTTTGCCACTGCCGCACGGCCTGTTCCGGCCGATGCGGAACTGATTGTAGAGCATGAGTCAGCGCAAAAGGTTCTTGCGCCTTATACCGCAGCCGATGCGCCTGTTGCATCCGCCCACCGCGACCTGTGGGGCCTGCTACACGAGCAGACGCCGGGCACCGACCAGCATATTCTGGAAGGCAGTCAGGCAGCAGAAGATTTTCGCGCCACGGATGTATCACAGGCGTTCGATCTGCTGCGCACGCGCCTGCGCCAGACGGTCAAACAAAACGGCTGGATCAACATCGCTGTGGCCTCGCCGACGGCAGGCTGTGGCAACACCTTCACGGCGGCCAACCTTGCCGCCAGCCTCGCACGGGTGCCCTCCTCGCGTACCGTGCTGATGGATTTCAACATGCGCAATCCCGGACTGGCCAAGGCGCTGGACATGGATGCAGGCCAGACCGGCAATCTGCGTGACTTTCTGTCGGGCGATGTTGCGATCAGTGACTATATCCTGCGGGTCAGCGATACATTGGCAGTGGGTCTTGGCGCGTCACCGCTGGCCGATGCTTCAGAGATCCTTCAGGATCCGGCAACCGCGACCAGTCTTTCCGAGATGCGCGCAGCACTGAACCCTGACATTGTGCTTTATGACATGCCGCCTCTGCTGAGCTTTGATGACACTTCTGCCTTTCTGCCGCAGCTGGATGGTGTGCTGCTCGTCTCTGATGGCACGCAAACAATGGCCAAACATCTGGCCGAATGCGAGCGGGTAATGAGGGGGCAGGTTCCGCTTCTGGGCGTGATATTGAACCGCGCCCGCGCCTCCAGCATCGAACGGTTTTAGGCAACGCAATCCCTTAGCCTTTGCCCAATCTCTTACCCTTTGCGCAATGAGAAAAGCCGTCATATAATTGTCTGAATTTGACGATACTACGCTACAAATGCCGCCCTTTCAGGGGTGGAGTGTTCCGGGCAATCGGACGTCAAAGGATATGTCCCGTTAGATCGGGCATCCAGACAAGCAAAACGAGGCGCATATGGGTCCGATCTATACATGGCAGGACTTTGTGGACATGACCCGTCGGCGGCTGGGCGTGATCGCTTGTGTAATCCTTCTTGGCAGTCTCGGCGCGCTCTACTGGGCGATGAGTTATGTCCACCTCTACCAGTCCTCCGAAGTCATTCAGGTCGAGCAGCCCAAGATCAACGACGAGCTGGCGCGCTCAACAGTCGAGGGGTCGTCTGCGCGACGTTTGCAACTGATCCAGCAACAGCTGATGGCCCGCGCCAGCCTTGAGACGATCATCGAAAAATACAACATCTACGGCAATCTGGGCGCGCTGAAATCCAGTGAAAAGGTCCAGCTTTTGCGTCAGGCCGTGACGATCAACGGCGTTGCAGCCGCCCGCGAAGGTTTTGCCGACGACGGTACAATTTCGGTTTTGACGATCACCGCACAAATGGAAAACGCCCAGCTGGCCCGCGATGTCGCGCATGAGTTCGCCGAGCAGACCCGCGCATTGATGTCCGCCCAACGCCGCGACCAGACCGCGCAGACACTGGCCTTTTTTCAAAGCCAGGAACAGGTGGTGCTGGACAGCATTGCAGCCCTCGAGGCCGAGCTTCAGACCTACCGCACGGAAAATGATCTTACGATGGAGGGCGGCGTAGAATTCCGCATGTCCGAAGTGGCCCAGCTGAACGAAGCGATCCTGGGGCTGGACCGCGAAATCATCACGGCCCAGCTGGCCCGCACCCAGATTGACCGCTCCGCCCGCGCCTCGACTGTGGACCGCGAAGAGCGCGAGCTGGACGCACAGCTGCAAACGCTGAGCCAGCAGCGCCGTCTGCTGGACGAGCGGCGGACAGGGCTGACCGACACCATTCAAGGCTCTCCAGAGATCCAGCGTACGTTGGCCGATTTTGACCGCCGGACAGAGCAGTTGCGCACCCAGTTGGAAACTATCGCCACCCGCAGGAACGAGGCGCAAGTGGGCTTTAACCTTGAAGTGGGCGCGCAGGGAGAGCAGTTGACCACCATCGAAGAAGCACAGGTCCCCGATTATCCCATCACGGTGAGCAAGAAAAAGCGCGCGATCATGGGGGCGATGGCCTCTACCGGTCTCGCGTTTATCATCGCATGGCTGCTGGAATTGCGCCGCCCCGTGATCCGCTCTGCCCGCCAGATGCTGCGCGAAACCGGCGTGCTGCCAGTCGTCTCTATCCCCGAGCTGCCGCCAAAATACCAAAGCTCCAAATGGCGTCAGTCGCGTGAAAAACGCCGCGCGGCAGGGCAAGCAGGCCGCGCGGCCCGCATGGCGCGGCATTCGTAGGCGATTACCGTCAGGATCCGCCTGTACCCACAGACACCAGCACCGCGATCGCTTCGCGGTTCACCCACAACGCCAGCGCGCCAAGGCTCCCTGCGCCCAGCCCACAGATTATGTCATGGCGCATGTCCCACGCGTCATGTTTGCGCGCCAGCCAGATCATCACCGGATGGGTCAGCAGATGCGCCAGCCCCATGCCGACAATTGCACCAATCAGCCCGAACAGCATCACACCCGTGATCAGAAATCCGATCTGGAACACCGCACGACTGGCAGAAACCACGAAGAACCGCCGCGAATCGCCCGCCGCCAGCGCCGCCTGATCATAGCTCATCCCGATCACTTGCGGGATCAGCGCCACCGACAACAGCGTGACCATCCCCCCCGCCAGCGCATAGCGCGGATCATACAGCAGCCCGATCACCGCAGGCCCAGCAAAGGCCATCACCAGCAGCAACAACAGCACCACCGCGCTGATGGCACCGCGCAGCTTGGCGATCTTGGCCACCTCGTGTTTGGCATCGCGGTAGACAGGGATCATCACCCGCCCTGTCACCGCCGACCCCAGCTGCATTGCAAAAGTGGCAAGGAAAAACGCGATATTATAGATGCCGAGGCTCTCAAGACTCAGGAATTTGCCCAGTACAGCGCGGTCGCCTTGGGAGGCGAAGAACCAGAAAGCCGTGCTCAGGAAGATCCATTTGCCGAAAGTGACCAGCTCGCGCACAGCTGCCGGTTCCCAGCGGAAGCGGTTGGCAGGGCCGGGCAAATAGATCCAGGTCAGCCCCAGCTTGACCAGCGCGCCCACGACACCGCCAATCACCAGCGCCAGCACAGATTGCATCACCCATGCCATCACCACCATCACCACCAGCCCGATCAGCTGCGAGGCAAGGTCCAGCAGCGTCAGCCGCCCCATCATCAGATGCCGGTGCGCCGTCTCGATCCGCGTGGGATTAAAGCCCGTGACCAGCAGCGCAAGTGCGGCAACCGGCAGGTATTTCACCAGCTCCGGCGCATTGTAGAAGGCTGCAAAAGGCACCGCCAGCGCCGTGGCAATCGCCCACAGGCCGATGCCGCGGATCACCTGAATGCTCCATGCGGTGTTCAGAAAATCAGGGTCATCGCCCCGTTTGCTCTGCGCGATGGAAGGTGCAATGCCCACATCCGAAAACAGCATCAGCCCGACTGTGACCAGCGAGATCAGCGCCATCAGGCCGAAGGCTTCGGGGAACAGCAACCGCGTCAGGATCAGGTTGGATGCCAGCCGCAGTGCCTGAGAGCCGCCGTAGCCCAGCAAAATCCACGATGTGCTGCGAAACACCCGCGCCATCAGGCGCCCACCGCGCAGCTCCTGCAAAAGACCACCCATTTGCCGCATTCATCTCCGGTTTGCCTGTTACACCCTGCTAACGCCCCCTCGCCTCTTGCGCCAGTGCCAAGCGCACCTGTAGACCCGAGCACAGCCACGAAGGACGCCGTTTTGCACATCGCCTATATCCTCAACAGCTATCCCCAGCCCAGCCACAGCTTTATCCGCCGCGAAATCCGCGCGCTGGAGGCGCAGGGGCACAATGTGACGAGGCTGGCGATGCGGGCGGGTGATGCGCCCTTGGTGGATACCCAAGACATCGAGGAAGCAGCCGCCACGCACTACGTTCTGCGTGCCGGTGCCATGGCGTTGTTGCGCGCAACTGTGCTGAATTTATCGCTTAACCCGATCCGGTTCGCATCTGCAATGGCACTTGCATGGCGCTGCGGCCGCCGCTCGGAAGCGGGGGTGTTCAAACACCTGATCTATCTGGGTGAAGCCGCCTATACCGCCAAGGTCTGTGAAGCTGGTGACATCATCCACACCCATGCCCATTTCGGCACCAATGCTACCGCTGTTGCCATGCTGTGCCACGCGCTTGGCGGGCCGCAATACAGTTTCACCGTGCACGGCCCAGAGGAATATGACGCCCCCCGCGTGCTATCACTTGGCGAAAAAATCGCACGGTCGAAGTTCACCGTGGCCATCACCAGCTATGGCCGCAGCCAGCTGAGCCGTTGGGCCACCCCCGCCGATTGGGACAAGATCAAGGTCGTGCATTGCGGAGTGGACACCAGCCATTTCCCCGCACCCGTGCCGATGCCCGCAGGTAGTGCCCGCTTTGTTGCCATTGGCCGCTTTGTCGAGCAGAAAGGCCAGCTACTGGCGCTGGAGGCCATGGCCGAACTGGTCAAGAGCCAGAAAGATGCCCACCTGACCCTGATTGGTGATGGCGAGATGCGCGCCCAGATCGAGGCGCGGATTGATGCATTGAACCTCACAAACCACATCACCCTCACCGGATGGGTGGACGAGGCGCGCATTCTGGCAGAGTTGCAAAACGCCCATGCCCTGCTGATGCCCAGCTTTGCCGAAGGCCTGCCCATGGTGATCATGGAGGCGATGGCCGCAGGGCGTGTCGTGATTGCCACTTACATCGCAGGCATTCCTGAACTGGTGCAGGACGGCAAAACCGGCTGGCTGGTGCCTGCGGGCGATGCCCATGCGCTGAGCACCGCAATGGCAGACCTCGCGCAAACGCCGTCCGAGGTATTGGCCGATATGGCAGACGCCGCCCGCACCCGCGTGCTGGCCCGCCATGATGTGCAAACCGAGGCCGCAAAACTCGCCGGATTTATCGCCGCCTAGCGCCCGCGCGCCCAGCGGTCTTGTTTGCGGTGCGGCAGGCGCACGGCCAGACCCACAGCGGCAAAGGCTGCAAACCCCACGGGATCACGCAGGGCGCGCAGCCACAAAGTAGGTGCATCGGCGGGCAGCGGATCGTGGTTGGCCCAGAGCGCGGGGAACAGCGCCTTCACCTCTGCAACGCCAATATCCTGACGGCGGCGCACCCGCACCAGCGGCCCTGCGCCCTCGATCATCGGCCAGTCATAGCTGGCAGATACTCGGTGACGCTCGGCCGGCGAAAAGCTGAGGCGCACAAAGGTATCGTCGGAAATGATATCGGGGAAATCGCCCCAGCGGCCGCGCGCCGCCGCATTGACCGCAAACACGCCAAAGCCCGGCACACCGTGGGTGCAAAACGGCAGGCTGGCCCAGAACCGCGCATAAACCCG